>ERZ857840.824-NODE-824-length-40301-cov-8.357178_pt1 | contig 40301 bp, 24 predicted proteins | sample MGYA00519760_ERZ857840 | MGnify/ENA primary metagenome ERZ857840 (study PRJEB31778, sample SAMEA3449371) | human gut metagenome | biome: human gut; feature: human-associated habitat; material: faeces | place: United Kingdom | collected 2010/2012 ... | reverse complement strand
CTTGCATGTGTTAGGCACGCCGCCAGCGTTCGTCCTGAGCCAGGATCAAACTCTTGAGTTAAATCCTGATCACCAAAAATCATCTCTGATTCCCGGCGCTCGTTTACTTATTCTGGCCTAAAAACTCTCGTTTTCAGCCTCGCAGGTCCTTCCAACCTGCTTGACCGTTTCCTGAATTACTTGCTTATTTTTTTGATCTTGCACTATATAGTTTTCAAGGTGCGTTCCCCGCTGTTCTTCCGGTCTCTCTTGTCCGTTTCCCCAGCGCGCTTGACTATAATACCAAACACTCCTTCTTTTGTCAACGCTTTTTTGCAAAAAAATCTTGAATCTTTTTTGCCGACCTCAAATTTTGTTAGGCACAGCGGGCTTTTTCTCTGCAAAATAAATTGCGGGGCAAAGCGCTTCCGCCTTGCCCCGCATAGAATATTATCGATTTTGTCGTTAATAAACGCCAAGCTTTTTAATAATCTACCTTCTTCAGCATGAAGTACAGCCTTGCGCCCTTGCCGGCGTCGCTATGCTGCGTTGCGCAGGTGAACACGGTGAGGAAATCGTCCTTCACGTTAACGTTGGTGTTCAGCTCAAGCCCGCTCAGCTCCTTGGTCTGCTTTATGCATTCGTCTATCCAGGCCTGCACCTTTTCATCGGTGTCCTTATCGTGGTTTGTGTTGCCATAGGGATACCAAACGTACTCCATCAGGGACTTTTCAACGTCCGCGGGAGCCTTGGTTTCAAACATGGCGAATATCTCGTAGCGCGCCTCCTCGCCATAGAGATACACGTCCCACACGCGCTCGGAATACACCTTCAAATCGGGCAGGTTGCTGAGCTCCTTGCCGCAATACTTCTTTTCCTCGCAGTTCGACTTGCCCATATTGAAGTCCTCAATATGGTGAAGCTGATGGAACATGCTGCCGGAGGGCCTGGAGTTGTGGCCGGTTATTACGTCGTTATGCTGCTGGCCGTAATAATAGGCGTAAACGGAGCCGGATTCGGCCTTTTCCTTGGCGGGGGTATGGTCGTTGTAATACCATTTGCCCGTCATATCGAACATAATGGGATAGCTTACATTCGTGCCGAGCACTTCAATGTAACCCACGGTATCGTTATTCGCTTCGTAAGCGCTCTTGAACTTATCAGCATAAGTACCCCTCACCTTGTCGCCGAACTGGTCTATGCTGCCGCTGCCCGCAATGTATGCGGCAATGGTGTTCTTATCAGCCGCGCGGCATTCGGGAGCAGGCTGGCCATAGGAAAGGCTCATCTGCATTGCGCGCAGGTTCGCTCCGCTCAGGTCGCTCTGCTTGGTAAGTATGGCGTCTATAAGGGCGGAGTCCTCCTCGGTAACCGCGCCGTCGCCGTTGCCATCGCCCATTATTACTATTTCGCCCACGTCGCCCGCCTTCATGCCGGTGGCAACCGTGTCGGTATCGGCGGCCTCGCTGCCGTCCGCCTTGGTTATGGCAACGCTGTCCGCGCCGGTGAACAGGGCGATCAGCTTCTTCGCCTGCTCAACGGTGCTGCCTATTTCTATGCCGCGTATGTAGTTCGCGCCGTTCACGTTTTCAACATAGGGCCTCAGGTTGAACGTTCCCACGTCGCACTGCAAATCGGTATTCTTGCCGTATGCATAGGCATAGCCCGTGCGGTCCATAACAACCGCGTGCGTATCGCCCACGGCAACGGAAACCGCGTTCTTCACGGCGGTTATATCCTTGGAATCGGCGTATACGAGCGGGTCGTTGTCCGCTTCAACTTCCATCGCCGCAACCACGCTGCCGTCCGCACGCACGGCCACAAGACCCGCCGCGCCAACATCAACCGCAACGTAATCGCTGTTCGCGTCGAAAGCGGCTGTGCTTATGCTGGCAACCAGCTTGCCTTCGGCGGTTATACCCGCGGCGCGGTCCGCACCGGCGGCTATTTTGACCATGTTGGTCCATGCGGAAACGTCCGGCGCGCCCGTGGTGGCCGCAACGGTACCGTCGCTCTTAAGGCCTATGGCAAAGCTTTCGCCCGCCGCAACCCATACCATGTCGCTCCATGCGGAAACGTCCGGCGCGCCGCTGGTGCCGGTAACGGTGCCGTCGTTAAGCAGGGCAACCGCAAAGTCGCCGCCCATGGCCGCCATGTATACGTTGCTCCAGCCGGAAACGGCCTCGCTGCCGGTCATTTCGCCCGCAAACAGGGCGCTGCCGTCCGCCTTAACGCCTATGGTGGCGCTCTTGTTGGCCGCAACGAACACTATGTCGGTCCAGTTGCTCGTCCTGCGCTGGCCGTATTGGTCGTGTCCGCCGGAAACTATCGTGCCGTTGGTTCTCAGGCCAACGTTATGTATGCTGCCCGCAGCTATCATGCCCGTGCCGCCGAGCGGAGCGCGCGTAAGGGCGGCGCCCGCAGTTTGGCTCTGGCCGGGGTCTGTACTCTCCTGCGGCTTGGGCGTTGTGTCGCCCACGTTTACGGGAAGGTTAACATCCCCGTTATCCTGACCGCATCCTGCAAAAAGCGCCATCGCCATTATAAGCGTAAGCAGCGCAGCAATGATCTTTTTCATGCATTATCCTCCATTCGTCCTGCGTATGCAGAATCTTATACATATCATATCATATAGCGGCTTCCGCCGCAAACGAACCGCATTTAATTTACATATTCTACATATTTTGTCCGCCTGCCGCGCAATGCTTGCCCTATGCCCGAATTAAGGGTATAATAGTTATATCTATACTATAATAAAGTAGGCGTCGGCACAGCGTCCGCCGCCGGAGGATGAATTTGGAAACAAAAAAAGCTCCCGCATCGCGGGGTATTGTTATAGGTTTGGCGCTTGGCGCCGTTATGGGCGCGCTCAGCGGGTTCAGCGAACTCGGCTTTGTGCTCGCGCCGGCGTTTCTGGGCTTCGTGCTCGGCTCGTGGGGTTATGCCGCGGGCGCGGTTTCTTTCGCCGCGTTCGGCATTGCGGCGTATTTTGTTGCCGGAATAAGCGCGTTTCTTTATGTTCTCGGCGCGGCTCTGCCCGCTTCCGCCGTGATAGGCTATGTTATATATAATAAAAAGCCTTGGCGCACGGCCGTCGCCCTCGGCGCGCTGCTGATGGGCATCGGGCTTTATGCTTATATATGCCTGCCCAGCATACTTGAAGGGCAGGAACCTTTTTATGCAATAGAGTCCTTCATTTCCGCATTCAGTCAGGATTTTACCGCCCTTGCGCAGTCCACGGGAATGGATGAAGATAAGCTCAGCTATGTCCGCACCGGACTTTTGCTCTATGAGGAGATGGCCGAAAGGATGACCATGCGGTTCATCTGCACGGCCGCCATGTTCTTCGCCCTTATCGATACGCTTATCGCCCGCGCGTTCACCCGCCGCACCGGGCGGGAGCTTCGCCCCATGGCGCCCATGCCGCTTTGGCAGCTTTCGCGCAACTTTACCTATGCCGCGGGCGCGGCGCTGCTGGGCGCGGTTGCAACGCTCCTTTTGCAGCTGAACAATTCCGAAAGCGTGCTGGAGGCCGCGCAGCAGGTCGTGCTGGGGCCGCTTGCGCTCATGGGCTTCTGCTATCTCGATTTCAGCACCCGCCTCGGCCGCCCCGGCAGCAAGGCTAAGCGCATAATAATATATGTGCTCATCGTGCTCGTGCCGTACCGCACCAACATACTGGCGCTCGTCGGCCTTATGGACAAAATGCTCAAAACGCGCACGCGCTTCGTGCCGAATGATAAAGCCAAATAACCCCGGGGGAGGGTACCTTGGCCCCACAGGAAAGGATATGTTTATGGAAAAGAAACCGTATGCCGCGCTTGTACCGCTGTTCGTCGCGGCGCTGGCGGCTTCAGCCGCGCTGGCGCTGCTCCTAAAGCCGCTTTGGGTCGGCCTTCTGTCCGCGGCGCTCGTTGTGGCGTGCTTCGGCATAGGCATGGTAATAATAGGCGCGCGCTGGCGGCAGCTTCAGCAGGAATGCGACGATATTTTCCTTGAAAATTCATCCGCCGCTTCTTCCATAATAAATACAATCGATGTGCCCGCGCTCATATTCGATGATTCCGGCCGCATAATCTGGTCCAACGAGGCCATGGACGAAATTTATTCCGGGCGGGACATAAAAAGGATACTGCCCTCGCTCAATACCCATTCGCCCACTCAGGCCACCACGCTTGAGTTCAACGGCAAAGCGTATCAAATAATGTGCAGCCCCATAAAGCGGGAGCACCCCTCCGCGCATAAGCTCACCTTCCAGTATTGGCTCGATAGGACAGAGGCGCTGCATTATACCCGCCTTTATGAAGAAAACATGCCGGTAGTGGCACTTATATACGTTGATAATTACGAGGAGCTGAACGCCGATAAGCAGTTCCAGCGCAACAGCGTGCTTTCGGAGGTGGAAGCCCTTGTCAGCAAGTTTACTTCGTCAATTCAGGGCACATACCGCCGCTATGAAAACGCGCGCTTCTTCCTTATATTCGAAGCAAAGTACATGGATGCGCTGGAGAAGGAGCGTTTCAAGCTGCTTGAGCTTGCCCATGCCATAGATACCGGCACCGAGCAGACCGTTACCCTTTCAATAGCCGTGGGCGCCGAAAGCCAGGTTGCGCACAGCGACGAATCCGCAAGGCAGGCAATGGAGCTTGCGCTCGGCCGCGGGGGAGACCAGGCCGTTGTAAAGCGCGGCACGAACTATGCCTTCTTCGGCGGGCAGAAGCAGATCGCCCTCACGCGGCAGTCCCGCGTAAAGGCAAGGCTTTTTGCAAAGGCGCTGCGCCAGCTTATGGAAAATTCGGACATGGTGTTCGTAATGGGCCACAAGAACGCCGATATGGACTGCATTGGCGCGGCTTTGGGGCTTATGCGTCTGAGCCAGTGCGCAAACCGCCGCGGCTATATAGTGCTTGATGAATCGAATGCAACTATCGAGGGCGCGCTCGACAGCATGGCCGAAAGCAAGCAGTATCACGACTGCGTCCGTACCGTGGAGCAGGCGCTTCAGCTTATCCGGCCCACAAGCGTGCTTGTCGTTGTCGATACTCAGCGCACAAGCTCCGTCCTTTCGCCCCAGCTTTATAATAAGGCCGCAAAAACCGTTATAATAGATCATCACCGCCGCCCCGTGGATTCGCTCAGCGCGCCTACGCTTAATTATTACGAAGCCGGCGCAAGCTCCGCCTGCGAAATGGTAACGGAAGTGATGCAGTATTTTGCGGACGGGCTCAAGCCCACGCCGTTTGAATCGAGCGCACTGCTTGCCGGCATGACCATGGACACCAAGAGCTTTGCCATAAATACCGGCGCAAGAACGTTTGAAGCCGCGGGCTTCCTTAGGCGCAGCGGCGCGGATACCAGCATGGTAAAGCTTATGTATCAGGACGATATGACCACCTTCCGCAACCGCGCAAAGGTTGTTGAAAACGCCACAATAATGGATGGCGGCATAGCCATATCCACCTGCTCAAAGGATATGCCGAACAATATGCTCATCGCGGCGCAGGCGGCGGATGCTCTCCTTTCAATAAAGGGGATACAGGCTTCCTTCGTGCTTGCGGAAACACCCGGCGGCATAAACATAAGCGGCCGCAGCTTAGGGCAGATCAACGTTCAGCTTATATTGGAGCGCATAGGCGGCGGCGGGCATCTTGCCGTTGCGGGGGCGCAGCTTAAGGATATAAGCATTAACGAAGCCGTTGACAAGCTGACCGACAGCATTTACTCTTATTTGGACGAAATAGGCGCGGACTATTCGCGCTCATAATAAAGAAATAACCAACAGGAGGTTTATAAAAATATGAAAGTCATTCTGCAAAAGGACGTTAAAGGCACCGGTAAGGCGGGCGACGTTTGCGAAGTAAACGACGGCTACGCCCGCAATTTCCTCATCCCGCGCAAGCTGGCCCTTCCCGGCGACGCAAGCAGCATCAACGCCGCCAATATAAAAAAGCAGGCCGATGCGCACCGCCTTGAAATGCAGCGCAAGCGCGCCAAGGAGCTTGCCGCCGGCATGAACGGGCTTAACGTTAAGGTATACGCCAAGTGCGGCGAAAACGGCCGGCTGTTCGGCTCCATAGGCGCGGCGGAAATATCCGCCGGTCTTAAGGAGCAGCACGGGCTTGACGTGGACAAGAAAAAAATTCGCCTTGACGAGCCCATAAAGGCGCTGGGCAAGCTGAACGTTACCGCGCATCTTTATGAAAACGCGGACGCGAAGTTCGAAGTAGAGGTTCTTCCCCTGCCGCAAAACAACTGATTTATACCCTGAGAGCAACACATTAAAGGTGGAAAGATAAAAGTGGAAGCAAGGACTCCCCCGCATTCGCTGGAGGCGGAAAAAAGCGTGCTGGGCAGCATGCTCATCAGCCGCGATGCAGCCGAACTTTCGGCAGAGATGCTGACCGTTCAGGATTTTTACATGCCGCAGCATCAATATATATTCGAAGCCATGTGCGACCTGGTCAACCATGCCAAGGCCGTGGACAGCGTTACCATTGTGGATGCGCTGGAGCGGGCGGGCAAGCTGGCTGCCGCCGGCGGCATAGGCTACATTGCGGAGCTTTCGCTTTTTGTCCCCAGCGCAGCCAACGTAAGCTACTATATTAAAATAGTAGAGGACAGGAGCGTTCTGCGCCAGCTTATAGCCGCGGGCGGCGAAATAATAAAAACCGCCAGCGATTCCGACGCCCCCATAACCGATATATTGGACGAGGCCGAACGGCGCGTATTCAATATATCCATGAAAAAGAACGAGGACACAATGGTTCCCGTGGACAAAAGCGCGCTGGAAGCGTATATGCGCATAGGCGAGCTTATGAAAACCAAGGGCGAAATAAGCGGCGTGCCGACGGGGTTTAAGGAGCTGGACGAGCTTACGAGCGGCCTTCAGAAGGGCGACCTTATAATCGTTGCCGCAAGGCCAAGCGTCGGCAAATCCACATTCGCAATGAACATAGCCGAATACGCCGCAACCGCAGCCAATAAAAAGGTCGCCGTATTCAGCCTTGAAATGAGCCACGAGCAGCTTACCACCCGTATGCTCTGCTCATTGGCTAAAGTGGACATGCAAAAGGTGAACACCGGCGAAACCACGGAGGAGGATCTTCTGGTCCTGAGCGACGCTCTGCTTACCCTGAGCGATTCAAAAATGTATATCGATGACAGCGGCAATCTCAGCGTTGCCGATATACGCAGCCGCTGCCGCCGCCAGCAGACGCGCTACGGGCTCGATCTGGTTGTTATAGACTATCTGGGCCTGTTACAGCTCGGCAACAAGCGCGGCAGCCTTGTGGCGGACATTGCGGAGGCCACGCGCGCGCTGAAAATACTCGCTAAAGAGCTTCAGGTGCCGATTATGCTTTTGTGCCAGCTTTCCCGCGGCTCCGAAAGCAGAAAGGAAAACGGCTACCGCCCCATATTGGCGGACCTGCGCGACTCCGGCGCAATAGAGCAGGACGCGGACATGGTGCTTCTTCTCTACCGCAAGGCGCTCGCCATGCGCAACAGGAAGGACGATTCCGAATACGGCGGCGCCCCTGCCGAGGAGATAGAGGACAACACGGCGGAGGTAATAGTTGCCAAGAACCGCAACGGCCCGCTCAAAACCGTCAATTTGGCGTTCCAGGGCATGTTCTCCCGCTTCGTGAACCCGTCCTAAACAGCATATAAAAAGCATAACGCCCGCTGACCACGGGCGTTTTTTCAGGAGGTAACAACTTTGGCTTTTCATCCGATAGATTTGGACTCATTCCCCCGCAGGGAGCATTATCTGAGCTTTATAGGCAACAATCAATGCAGCTATTCCATTACCGTAAACGTGGACATAACCGCGCTCGGCGCTCATAAGCTTTACCCTGCCATGATATGGCTGCTCACGCGCACGGTTAATGAAATTCCTGAATTTCGCATGGCGCTTGTGGACGGCGTGCTTGGCGTATATGATGATATGCACCCCGCATACACCGTTTTCAATAAGGAACCGAAAACCTTCTCCGGCATATGGACGGAGTTTGACCCGAACTATTCAGCGTTCCTCGCCGCGTATGAGCGCGACAGCGCGCTGTACTCAGCCGCCGTGTCCTATGCGCCCAAGCCCAACACACCGCCCAACTCCTTCAATGTGTCCATGATGCCGTGGGCAACGTTCACCGCAGTGAATCTCAATCTTTATAACGGCGGCACGGCGCTGCTGCCCATATTCACGATGGGCAAGGCCTTCTTTGCGGACGGCCGCCGCCTGCTGCCCCTTGCCATACAGGCGCACCATGCCGTGTGCGACGGCTACCACATAGGCCGCTTCCTCGCCGCGCTGCAAGGGAATATTGATGGGTTTGAGGGGTAAATGCCCCCGTACGTGTGCAGTACCAAAAGCCTGCCCTTAAAGGGGAGGTGGGTTTTGCGAAGCGAAAGCCGGAGGGGTTATAAACCAACTTATAGCTCTTTGTTTGTTACAACCCCTCAGTCACGGCTTACGCCGTGCCAGCTCCCCGTAAAGGGGAGCCTTTCGAAGAACGGATTTTACTGCACACGTAAGCCCGCCGAGTGGCGCAGAATTTTATCGCCACTCCATCGTCACACCTTGCGCCACACAAAAAACGTAGACAATTAGCCTGTTTGTGACGATGTGGCGCAAGTGACGCATAGTGCGTATAGCCATTAGAGCAGCTTAACCAACCTCACTGCGCAGGCAGGCGACTGCCCTTGCGCTTATGCATTCGCCGCGGCCTTCGGCATTCATGCCCTCGGTAGTGGTGGCCTTCACGCTCACGGCGGCTGTGCTTACGCCGAGCGCGGCGGCAATGTTGGCGCGCATGGCGTCTATGTACGGGGCAAGCTTGGGGCGCTGGGCTATTATTGTCGCGTCTATGTTGCCTACGGCGTAGCCCGCGGAGCGTATCTTTTCATATGCGGCGCTCAGCAGCGTAAGGCTGCTTATGCCGCGGTAGCGTTCGTCTGTATCGGGGAAGTGGCGGCCTATGTCCCCCAGCGCGGCCGCGCCCAGCAGCGCGTCCGTCACGGCGTGCAGCAGCACGTCCGCATCGCTGTGGCCAAGCAGGCCCTTTTCGTAGGGAATATCCACCCCGCCCAGTATCAGTTTACGGTTTTCGGCAAGTATATGCGTGTCCTCTCCGCAGCCTATGCGCATCGTGTCCCCCCTTGCGGCAGTGAAAAACGGTATGTCCGCCGCGTATGTCAGCTTTTGATTCATTATGCTGCCTTCGCTGTAATGCGGCGCGCCAATGCAGCGCATGTATACGGCGCAGTCGTCCGTGTCCGGATAGCCGTCGGCGCGGCTTTTGTCATACGCAGCGGCAATGGAGGCCAAATCAAAGCATTGCGGCGTTTGCATAACAAAAAGCCCGTCCCGCTCCACGCTTTGCCCGTCCGCACGCCTTAGCGTATCCCGTGCGGGAATGGCGGCTATGCCGCTGCCGTGCGCAAATGCGGCTTCCACCGCGCGGCATATCGTGCCGCTGTCCACAAGGCAGCGCGCGGCGTCGTGTATCGCAATAACGGCCTTTCTGCCCGCGCTCAGGCGCAGCGCTTCCCTAACGCAGTTGTGCGCGCTTTCCCCGCGGCTTGCACCCCCGGCTATAACGTGTACCTTTTCATAGCGGCTGCATAATGCCTTCACGGCCTCCGTATTGGCCGCAGACGCGGCTACAATAATGCCCTCTATATTTATGTGGCATGCCGAAAAAGCCTCTATGGAAAGCTCCACGGGGCTTTTACCGCCGAAAGACAGGCTAAGTTTGTCCCTGCCCATGCGGCAGGATGAGCCCGCGGCAAGTATCGCTGCGAACACGGGCGCGCTATCGTGCATCATTCGCCGAGTATTTCATACATTGCGGCAGCCTCGCCCTTGGGGGCGAATTCGCGCACGCTTATTACCTTAACGCGCATATGCTTGCCGCCCATCAAAATATCCAGCTCGTCGCCTTCCTTAACCTCGGTAGAGGGCTTGGCGACCTTGCCGTTTATCTGTATGCGGCCCAAATCCGCCGCCTGCGCGGCAACGGTGCGCCGCTTGATTATGCGCGATACCTTAAGGTATTTATCCAGTCTCATGTTGTGTCTCCTTTGGTGGATTTAGTGTAAATTATGCTGTTCACGCACTCCCTCATTTAGGGAGGTGGATGCGAGCAAAGCGAGCAGACGGAAGGAGTCAGAGCGGGCAGCTAATAGCCGCCTCTACAACGCCTAAGCGCAATTTCACCCCATGCGTAAGCATGCTACCTTCTCGGGCTTATGGCGGGGCGGATACGCTCGTCATAAAACCGCTGGCACATCCAATACAGCTTATCGTATGCGAAAAACGCCGCCTGCATTATGAGCACTATTGCCCATGTGGGCAGCGCAACGCTGAGCGTAGTCATATCAAACCCAAAAAGCTTTATCGCCGCGAACACGCCCAGCACCGTGAATACATCGCAGTAAAGCACCTTTACCGCGCTCTGCACCACCTTATCGGGCATAACTGAATCGAACCACGTTTTGAATATGCCGAAATGCCCAAGCAGCACTATGTACGGCACGGCAGCGGCACGGCTGGGCAGTATCAAAAGCGAAAGCACGCCCGTTGCCAAATAAACGCCAACCGCGCCCAAATACGCGCTTTCGGCCGCAGGGACATACACAAACAGCGATGCTAAGAAATACAGCGCCACGCGACCCGTTGGCAGCACAGCCGCCGCATACAGGCACAGCACGCCCAGCGCCGTGCACATTGCGCCTATGGATATAAGTTTTGCTCCGCTAAGCTTTCTCATTTTGCGTCACCTCAGCAGCAGCGTATCAAATCGCCGCCCATGCATTCGCAGCAGCAGTCCGCGCACATAAGGCCGGAGCATATGTCGCACGCGGAGCAATTGCCGTAGCTTGTGCTCTGCCGCGGGCGGGAATACGGGTTGCCTGTGTAGCGCAGCGTGTTGTATGCCTGTGCGTATTCCGAATTGCCCGGCTCCGTGCGGTACGCCCGGCCCAGGAACTCCCGCGCCTTGTCGTACCAGCCCTGCCTAAGATATATTATGCCGTACAGGTAATACCATTCCGCGTTGCGGGTCTGTATGCTGTCAAGTATTGTCTTTGCCCCGTCCAGATTGCCCGCGTTAATAAGGCTGCGCGCGCGCACGAACCTATCCGCTTCGGGGCCGGAATAGCTCCCGCCGTGGCCGCCCGCGCCATATGCTGCGCCGGAATATCCGCTGGACGCGGTTTTCCCGGGGTTTTTGGTAAGCTGGTCGTAGGCTTCGTTTATCTCCTTCAGCTTTTCGTTGGCAAGCTGCTTCATGTCCGGGTCGGTATACTTATCCGGATGGTATTTTTTCACCAGCGAAAGATACGCCGCGCGTATCTCCTCGTTCGATGCGCCCTCGTTCACGCCCAATACCTTATACGGATTCGTCATCGTTCCCTCCAATTAAGCGGCGCGTTTTCAGCCCGCAGCCCTCTTTCAGTATGTTTTCTATTATAGCCCCGTCCTCAAGGGGCCTAAGCAGCATATATGCTTCCTCCGCTTCCCTGAGCGAATTGAAAAGCATTATCTCCGCCCGCTCGCTCAGCTCAGCCTCGTCCGCGTCTTTAGCGGCAATGTTAAACGCGTTGTATGCGCCGCTTTCCCTGTCCCGCGCACGGTCATCCCATGCATCCATTATATATACCCAGCGGCCCAGCGCGGCGCACAGCGCGGCAAATGCCTTCCTTATGGGCATGCTCTCTATCGGTGCGCAAAGCGCTGTGGAGTGCATCAGCCCCGCAAACGCGGCGGCGGGGGCGTCTATGCTGCCGTCCATGCTTTTTTCTATGGCGTTCAGCTCCGCCCTGCTGCGCTCTATTGCGCCGCACAGGGCTTTGTTATATCGCCTTGCCTTGGCATAGTCCTGCTTCAGCGCGGCGCGGCCCACCTTGGCGCGTATGCGCTTCTGCCCGCGCTCGTCCGCAATATCGTCGCAAAGCTTGTTGTACGCAAGGGCAACGTTTACGTCTGCGGCAAAGTCTATGCCCGCGCTTTGCTCTATTACGGGCATGGGCTTCTTCAGCGGCTTATAGCCGCAGCGCATGGGCATGCATCTGCTTGGCCCCAGCGTATTGCATAGCGCAAGGGCGAAAAATGCGCAGTCGTAATTGAGCGTCAATCGGGCGGTTTGGGAATACCGCGCGCCTATGCTTTTGCACAGGGCGCAGTAAAACGCGCGGTAGCGCGTAAGCTCCTTCATCTTCAGTTCGCCCTTATCCGGCTCAATATATCCAAACATAGCCGTATTGTAGCATATTTTAAGGCGTTAGCCAATAGCAGGGGAGAATATGGGCATATATATGTGTAAATTATAACATATATGTGACAGTTCATATCAATTTGACCCGATAATAACATTCTCTCGCCCATAAGCGGCGATAATAGCCCCATAAATGCGCAGGATGGTACAAAAATCTTGCATAGGCTTATGTTTTTGCTTGCCTGCAAGGGAGAATAATAGTATAATGTCCATTAAGTGCGAAAGGGCGGCTGCCCCTTTGCGCGACAATGTGTTTTTATTTAAATTGAATATTGGAGGACTGAAATCAATGTCGAAAAAGTACGTTTACCAGTTCAGCGAAGGCAACGCTTCCATGCGCAACCTGCTGGGCGGTAAGGGCGCCAATCTGGCCGAAATGACCAAGATAGGCCTGCCTGTTCCCCAGGGCTTCACCATCTCTACCGAGGCCTGCACCCAGTATTACGAAGATGGCCGCAGGATTAACGACGAAATCCAGGCGGAAATAATGGAAAACATCATAAAGATGGAAGAAGTGACCGGCAAGAAGTTCGGCGATAAGGAAAATCCGCTCCTCGTCTCCGTCCGTTCCGGCGCGCGCGCTTCCATGCCCGGCATGATGGATACCATACTGAACCTGGGTCTCAACGAAGAGGTTGTTGAAATAATCGCAGCCAAGAGCGGCAATCCCCGCTGGGCTTGGGACTGCTACAGAAGGTTCATACAGATGTTCTCCGACGTTGTTATGGAAGTCGGTAAGAAATACTTCGAAAAGCTGATAGACGCCATGAAAGAACGCAAGGGCGTTACCAGCGACCTGGATTTGGATGCGAACGACCTGCACGAGCTGGCCGATCAGTTCAAGGCCGAATACAAGCAGCAGATCGGCAGCGATTTCCCCACCGACCCGAAGGTGCAGCTGTTTGAGGCTATCAAGGCCGTTTTCCGCAGCTGGGACAACCCCCGCGCCAACATTTACCGCATGGATCACGACATTCCCTATTCCTGGGGTACTGCCGTTAACGTGCAGATGATGGCCTTCGGCAACATGGGCGACGATTGCGGCACCGGCGTTGCGTTCACCCGCAGCCCCGCTACCGGCAGCAAGGGCCTCTTTGGCGAATTCCTGACCAATGCTCAGGGCGAAGACGTCGTTGCCGGCGTGCGCACCCCCATGCCCATAAGCGAGATGGAGCAGAAGTTCCCCGAAGCGTTCAAGCAGTTCGTGGAAGTCTGCAAGACCCTTGAAAATCATTATCATGACATGCAGGACATGGAGTTCACCGTTGAGCACGGCAAGCTTTACATGCTGCAGACCCGTAACGGCAAGCGTACCGCTGCCGCCGCCATAAAGATTGCCTGCGACCTGATTGACGAAGGCATGATAAGCGAAGAAGAAGCGCTGATGCAGATAGACGCCAAGTCCCTGGACATGCTGCTGCATCCGCAGTTTGACCCCGCCGCGCTGAAGGCCGCAAAGCCCGTAGGCAAGGCCATAGCCGCCAGCCCCGGAGCTGCCGCGGGCAAGATCGTGTTCACCGCCGAGGATGCGGTGGAGCAGGGCAAGATGGGCGAGAAGGTAATACTCGTTCGCCTTGAGACCAGCCCCGAGGACATTGAGGGTATGAAGTATTCCCAGGGTATTCTGACCGTTCGCGGCGGACAGACCTCCCACGCGGCCGTCGTTGCGCGCGGCATGGGTACCTGCTGCGTATCCGGCTGCGGCGAAATAAAGATGGACGAAGAGAACAAGCAGTTCACCCTTGCTGGCAAGACCTATCACGAGGGCGACGTGCTGAGCCTTGACGGTTCCACCGGCTGCATCTACGATGCTCTTATCCCCACCATCCCCGCCGACCCCAACAGCGGCTATTTCGGACGCATAATGGAAATGGCGGACAAGCACAAGAGGCTTGCCGTACGCACAAATGCGGACAATCCGCATGATGCCTCCGTGGCGGTAAGCTTCGGCGCGCAGGGCATTGGCCTTTGCCGTACAGAGCATATGTTCTTCGATGAGGACCGCATCCCCGCCATGCGCGAAATGATAGTGTCCAAGACCGAAGAAGCCCGCCGCAAGGCGCTGGATAAGCTGCTGCCCATGCAGCGGAGCGACTTTGAGGGCATCTACAAGGCCATGGGCGAGCATCCCGTGACCATCCGCTTCCTTGATCCCCCGCTGCATGAGTTCCTGCCCCATAAGGACGAGGAAATTGCAGAGCTTGCCAAGGAAATGGGCATGACCTTTGAAGAGCTGAAGGCCACCGTTGCCAGCCTGCACGAATTCAACCCCATGATGGGCCATCGCGGCTGTCGCCTGTGCGTGACCTATCCCGAAATTGCGGAAATGCAGACCCGCGCCGTTATAGAGGCCGCCATCAACGTGCGCCGCGAAACCGGGCTGAACATAGTTCCCGAAATCATGATTCCCTTGGTGGGCGAAGTGAAGGAGCTTGCTTACGTTAAGAGCTTCGTCGTAAAGACCGCCAAGAAGGTTATGGAGGAGAACAACACCGAGTTCAAGTTCCTCGTGGGCACCATGATAGAGATTCCGCGTGCGGCCCTTACCGCCGACCAGATAGCCACCGAGGCGGAGTTCTTCTCTTTCGGCACCAACGACCTTACCCAGATGACCTTCGGCTTCAGCCGTGACGATGCGGGCAAGTTCCTGAGCGCTTACTACGAGAAGAAGATTTACGAGTCCGATCCCTTCGCGCGCCTTGACCAGATTGGCGTAGGCAAGCTGGTAGACATGGCTGCCAAGATGGGCCGCGCTACCCGTCCGGACATCCATCTGGGCATCTGCGGAGAACACGGCGGCGATCCTTCCAGCATAGACTTCTGCCACCGCGTAAGTCTTGACTACGTATCCTGCTCGCCTTATCGCGTGCCTATCGCCCGCCTTGCCGCGGCCCAGGCCAACATAAGGAACAAATAAGAAATAAGTATTCAGGTTTGAATAAAGCTAAACCGGGGGACGGATTGCCGTCCCCCGGTTTGTTTGTATTTACCGCAGCCCCTATATAAAGAACTTCCTTCTCAGTCCCTCGCGCATCTTGGGGCAGCAGGCGATAACGATAAGCGTTACGCCGAAAATAAGGCTGCACGAGAGCGGATACAGCGACCACACGAGCGTATCGCTCACATGGAACGTTATGTTTATAAGGAACTCCACAAGCACCGCGAAGCCGCCAATGGCTATGAGCGTGCCCGCGTACACGAACAGGTGGCCTTTTCTAAGATAATGCAGCAGAGTTACCGCGGCGCAGGCAATAAGCATAGCCCCGCCGGTCACGGGGAACGCGAAGGAAAGGAACCAATGCCCGTTCACGGCAAAATCGATATACAGTAAATATAGCCCTATCGCCACAAAGTCCGCCGCAACGAATATAACCGGCGTTGCATGGCGGAACCACATGGGCAGCACTACTATTATGTATACAAGCGCAAGTGCGCCCGCCGCATAGCCCGACCATACAAGCGTTCCATTCACCTTCCAGTCGCACAGCAGCGACAGCACGAACGGCACCAAGAACATTATGCTTGTTATGAACAGCATGCCCGAGCGGCTGGCCGTTTCGGCAGGCCGCCTGCTTTCGGCGGGATACGGCTTTTCGCCGTCCGGCCGCTTCATGTCCGGATGGAACACCACCGTGCCGCAAAGCGGGCATTTTTCCTCGCTGTCCTTCAGCTCCACTCCGCATTTTATGCAATACATATGTATTCGTCTCTCCTTTCTTTCCCGTCCGTTTAAGCCTGATTGCTCTCCACGGCGGCGTTAAGCCCCTGCCGCTTGAGCGCGCGGAAGAACCTCAGCTCAAGCTCCGGCTCCTTTATGTTGCGGATCATGTTTATGTACATTGTGCCGTTGTATGTTATTATGCCGCAGTTGTGCGGCGCGCGCGCCTGCACGCCTATTATGAAATCCATCCGCTCAACATACTTTGGCATATCCCCGGGCAGCGTAACGTTGCCAAGGTTGGATAGGCACAGGCAGCTTTTCCTTTCCCCCACCGCATCGAACACGGCCTTCATTGCAATGTTCTTTATGAAAAGCGGCATAACCTTCAGCGCAAGCGCCCGCTCGCTGCTCACGTTGGTAGCAATGCGGGTGCCCATAAGCTTTGCGGTGTAGTCAAGCCCCATGCGGTGATGCACTATGGCGCATATTTCATCGAATGTGTATTCCCCGAGCGTGGGATCGACCTCCGGCGTTATGTACAGGGCAAAGTTCCTGAGCGTTTTGCTTGAAAAAAGCTTCCTCAGGTTAACGGGTATAAGCACCTTTACCGGCTTCCTCCTGCGGCGGGAATGCACCTTTTCCGCCTGAATTTCAAGTATGGCCTCCATCATTGCCGCGCACAGGAACTCCGTCACGGTAACGCCGTGCTCCTTTGCCTTTTTGCGCACATCGTCCGCGCTTAGCATAAGCGTAACAATGTCCACAAAGCCGTTTTCCTCCGGCGTCCCGCTCAGGTGATACGCCGTTTTTTCGCTGCGGCTGGCGCGCACATCCCCGCTGAATTTAAGGAAGCTGTCCTCCAGCTCCTCATCGCTGGGCGCTTCCAGGCGGCAGAGTACGCCGTCCTCATTGGGTATCTCCACGCCGTATTTCTGCGTTATGTATTCCGCAACCAGCGTTTTAACGAATGTCAGCGCGCCGTTGCCGTCCGTCAGCGCGTGGAAGAACTCCACCGCTATGCGCTTTTTGTATACTATAACCCTAAACGCGCACTCCCGCACCTCCTTGAAAGGCACATACGCCAGCGGGTAAGCCTTCTCGTCCCGAATCTTGGGCGCGTTTGAAAGCTCCTCCAGGTAATACCAGAACGTGCCCCGCCTCAGCCGCACGGCTATGGACGGGAACCGCCGCACCGTAACGTCCAGCGCGGCCTGAAGCACCTCCCTGTCCACGTTTTCCGTCATGGTGGCGGACACGCGGAAGAAATTATTCCAGTTTTTCCGCCTTGCCGCGGGGTAAATCTTCGCCGCGTTGTCCAGCCGCATCCATCTAAGCTTTCTTTCCGGGCAAAGATGGTCGTTGAGGAAAGCGTTTATGGCTGTGAAATTATCCTGATTTTCATTAAGCTGATACAGCACATATGCGTGCCAACGTTCCGGCGCAATTATAAGCCTGCTCTTGCAGCCGCACTCGGTCAGCCGCCTGTTGAGCCGCACAGAATCATCCAGCAGTATTTCGTCCCCGCCAGCGAATATGAGCGAAGGCGGCATGCCCGTAAGCTCCCCGAACAGGGGCGATATTGTCTGCTCCCGCCTGTCGTGCTCACCGGCGTAGCATTGGGCGTAAAACTCCAGCACCTCTGCCGTGAGCGAAACATCCTTTTCGCGGTTTGTCTCGTATGTGCTGCCGGAGGCCGTAAGGTCCGCCCACGGGGAAATGGCTATTATTCCGCAGGGCAGCGGCAGCGAAAGCTCCTTCAGCTTTAAGCACAGTGCAAAGCACAGCCCGCCGCCCGCGCTTTCGCCGCAGAGCATTATATGCTCCGGCTTATAGCCTTTCTGCCGAAGGTAGTTATATGCTTCCAGCGCGTCCTCCACCGCCGCAGGGTATGGGCTTTCCGGCGCCAGCCTGTATGCCGCGGCAAACACGCGCACGCCTTCCTCGTCCGCAAGCGTTGCGCCAAAGCCCTTTGCGTAGTCAAGGTCTCCGCAGGTGTATCCCCCGCCGTGCAGGTAAAGTATAACGCCCTGCCTGCGCTCGTCCTTGGGTATTATCCACGCGCCTTCAAAGTTTGCGAAGGCATGATCGCGCGTGATCACGTCCTTCCTATGTATGGCTTCCATCAGCTCGCCCAGCTTATCCTGCCCGCGGCGTATAGTTTCCAGCGAACAGTTAGCCACCAGCGGCTTGAAGAAGTTCAATTGAGAGTGAACCAGTTTTGCCGGCAGACCCATAGTAATCTTTCCTTTCGTTGCCATAAAGCATTTTTCATGCTGCATTTATATTATACCATGGTTATGCGCAAAAACAAAAACAGCTATGCGGCAAGAATGTAAAAAAAGATAGCACTTGCAAAAAATATTGCGCAGGCGTTAAACTATAATTACAGTAAATCCAAGAGGTAGCAAATGAAGCGAACCATGCCCGTGCGGCTTTTGACAAGATATATACGCAATGCGCAATTCAGAAGCCTTGCGGGCATTTATATCGGCTTGACAGTCGATATACTGTATGCCGCCTTCCGCGCGATAGTCGGACTTAGATACGACTCCCGCTGGTTCTTATCCATGGCCGTGTACTATGCCGTGCTTGGTATGCTTAGGGCGTATCTCATTTTCGGCATGCGGCGCGCGGCTCCGCTTGGCGGCAACGAGCGGCTTTATTATGAATATTCCTGCTACCGCCGCACGGGGTTTATGCTCCTTGCGCTCAATGCGGCAATGGGCGCGATGATATCGCTGATGGTAATAGCCAACCTTCGCTATAATTACCCAGGCTATATCATTTATCTTTCCGCGCTGCATGCGTTTTATATGTTCATAAGCGCAATAGTCAACCTTGCCAAATCCCGCCGCTTCGGCATGCCCATTCTTTCCGCGGCAAGGGCTGTGAATCTTGTTGCGGCAATGATGTCAATGCTTGGCCTGCAAACGGCGCTCATAGCCCGCTTTTCACCCGATACCGAAATGTATCCCCGCCGCATGAACGCAATAACCGGCGGCGTGATATGCATAGGCGTTATTGCCATGGCAATATACATGCTGCGCCACGCATACGCTATGCAGCGGCGCATACAAAGCGGTGAAGAATAAGCTTTATACTGCGCAAAAGCGGACAGCCCTTACCGGACTGCCCGCTTTTTTACTTCAGCTTAAATTATATGCTTTCGGGAACGTGGCTGTTTATGCGCGCGTAAAGCTCCGCCACTATTTCCTTGGTGCGCTGCATGGCGCATTCAAGGGGAACGTCCTCCTTTATGGTCTTGTCCCTTGTAACTATTTCAACCACGCCGCGGTCAAGCGTCTTGGGGGATATTACTATGCGCACGGGGCTGCCCAGAAGGTCAGCATCCGAGAACATGAAGCCTGCGGACACGGTGCGGTCGTCAAACAGCACTTCGTAGCCTTCGTCCATAAGTGACTTATAAAGCTTATTGGCTTCCTCCTTAACGTGCGCCTGATCCGCACGCAGGGCGCATATCTCTATTTCCCAAGGGGCTATTGATATGGGCCATACCGGGCCGTACTGGTCATGACGCTCCTCGCACACGCTGGCCATCAGCCTGCCCACGCCTATGCCGTAGCAGCCCATTATGGGGTTGACGCGGTTGCCCTTTTCATCGTCATAGGTCATGCCCATGGATTCGGTGTAGCGGCGGCCAAGCTGGAATATGTTGCCGACCTCTATGCCGTTTTTAATGGTAAGCGAATGCTTGCCGCACTTGGGGCATACGCCGCCCACGGTCGCCTTGGCAACGTCCACATATTCGGCATTAGGCACGTCCCTATCCATGTTGAGCCCTGTGAAGTGGTAGCCTTCTTCATTCGCGCCGCACACAAGGTTCCTTGCGCCTATAAGCGAGCGGTCGTACACCACGGTTATGCCCTTGGCGGGGTTTACGGGGCCAATCGCGCCCGCAACAAGGCCGGCGTGGTCTATTTCAACGGCGGGATGCACCTCCGCCTTAAGATAGTTCCTCAGCTTTGTTTCGTTCACCTCAAGGTCGCCGCGCACGAATACAAGCACATAGCTGTCGTCCTCGTTGCGCTGATAAACAACGGCCTTGGCGCTCTTTTCCGCGCTGCCGTGCAGGAAGCTGCACACTTCCTCAATGGTCTTGTTGTCATACGTTGCAACCTTTTCAAGCGGGGCCATGGCTTCATCGGGGTCGTTATGCACTATGCAGTCCGCCGCCTCCATGTTCGCGCGGTAGCCGCACTCCGGGCAAAGAACGATGGTATCCTCGCCAATATCGGTAAGCAGCATGAACTCGTGGCTCACCTTGCCGCCCATCATGCCCGAATCGGACGCAACGGCCACAACCTCGGGTATGCCTACGCGGGCATATATGCGCTCATACGCGCGGTAGCAGCGCTTATAATACCGCTCCAGATCCTTCTGCGAGGTATGGAAGGAATACGCATCCTTCATAGTAAATTCGCGCACCCTTATAAGGCCGCCGCGGGCGCGAGGCTCGTCGCGGAACTTAGTCTGTATCTGATATATCATAAAGGGGTACTTTTGATATGTGCTCGCCACGTTCATGGCCATATGCACGGCCGCTTCTTCATGAGTCATGCCAAGCACCATATCCGCGCCGCTCCTGTCCTTAAAGCGTAAAAGCTCCTTGCCGACGCTTTCCCAGCGTCCGGAAGCCTGCCAAAGCGTTGCGGGCATAGTAACGGGGAACAGTACCTCCTGCCCGTCTATCCTGTCCATCTCCTGGCGCAATATCGCCTCTATCTTATTATGTATACGCCGCGCGGGAGGCATAAGGGAATATATGCCGTTGCCCACCTGCTTAATATAGCCGCCCCTTACCATAAGGTTTTGGCTTTCTATTTCCGCAACCCTGTCCTTATACCTTTCGCCTAACAGCTCGCTGACTTTCATGTTTCACCTTTCCTATCCGCCTAACGGGATAACGCCGTTTTTATCATACCCTGCATTATACCACGCGCGCGGCAAAAAACAAACATTTTAGGCGGTATTGTTGACTATTGCGCAAGCATTTTTTATAATATGCTTTCACATCACTATCATCAGTTGAGGAATGTGCCATGTATCGTGACCTTACGCGCGGGAGCATATCCCGCTCGCTCATTCTGTTTGCGCTGCCAATGATGGCGGGCAATATGCTGCAGCAGTTTTATAACATTGCCGATACGCTTATCGTATCCCGTGCGCTTGGCGCAAACGCGCTTGCCGCGGTTGGTTCGACCTATACGCTTATGACTTTCCTCACATCCATATTCCTTGGGCTGAGCATGGGTTCGGGCGCGCTTTTTTCGATATACCGCGGGCGGAACGATTCTTCTTCGCTGAGATCAGGCATATTGCATGCGTTCATTCTCCTCCTTTCAATAACCGTGCTTATTAACGCCGCAGTATACGCCTTCATGGAGCCTATACTCTTGTTCCTGCGCGTGCCGGACGCTGTGCGCGGCGGTATGCGCGAATATTTGGCAATTATATACGTTGGGCTTATTGCGACCTCGCTTTACAATTATGTTTCCTGCCTGCTGCGCGCGCTTGGCAATTCTTCCGTGCCGCTGATTTTCCTTGCGATATCCGCCGTGCTGAACATTGCGCTTGACTTGATATTCGTGTTGGTATTCAGTTGGGGCATTGCGGGCGCAGCTTGGGCGACGGTTATTGCGCAGTACGTTTCAGCGGTGGGCTTATGCCTGTATGTGCTTTTCAAATGCCCGGAGCTTATCCCAAGGCACGAGGATATGTGCTTCAGCAAGCCTATACTGAAGGATATATTCAGCCTGTCCTCCCTCACCTGCCTTCAGCAGTCCGTAATGAACTTCGGCATACTTATGGTGCAGGGGCTTGTAAACAGCTTCGGCGCTACAGTAATGGCCGCGTTTGCCGCCGCGGTGAAGATAGACACATTCGCCTACCTTCCCGTACAGGACTTCGGCAACGCTTATTCCACATTCGTTGCGCAGAACCATGGAGCGGGCGACCATGGGCGCATACGCGCGGGCACGAAGCAAGCATTTATTATAAGCACGGCGTTCAGCGTGGCAATATCGGCGCTGGTGTTCGCATTTGCCCGCCCGCTGATGCTTATATTTATTGACGCAAACGAAACAGCCGTGCTGCTGGCGGGAATAAAATATCTTCGCATAGAAGGCGCGTTCTATTTCGGTATAGGCTACCTTTTCCTGCTGTATGGCTATTTCCGCGCAGTGCAGCGGCCCGCAATGTCCGTTGTGCTTACGGTTATATCGCTGGGCACGCGCGTGGCGCTTGCGTATATACTTTCCGCAAAAATAGGCGAAATAGGCATATGGATGGCAATACCCATAGGCTGGCTGCTGGCGGACGCGACTGGTTTGATTACAATGTTCAAAAGCAGGCGTTTACAAAAGCAATAAAGGCGGGTAAACTATAGCTATAAACGCTGAACGGGGTGAATATTATGAGCAAAGTTGAAACGCTTGTATCCCAATATAAAAACGAACTTAAATACGCCGGCCCATTCTATATTTCGCACGAGGGCTTCGGCGCGGCGCCGCTGGGGCAGATAGACTATCCTGCGCTTTCCATGGCCTTTGCCGAATGGCTTGATGCGCGCGGGATACTGCCGGAAATAGTTGGCTGGAGCAACAAAACCGGCTTCTGCGATGCGGACGCAGCGGGCTATGCCGCCGCATTCCCCGCAAACGAAAACGGCCTTGCAGCCGCGCTGAGCGAGCTTGAGACCGCCATATGGGACGAATTTTGCAAAGAGAGCATCTGGGACGAATGTATATACGATTCCCAAATGCCGGACGAGGGATGAAAATCCCTCCTTTTTTAGCTGGATTCATGGGTGGTCATATACATCCATATATTCATCTATGATAATATCGGCATAATATGCGGCTTGCCTTTCTTCGCCGATTGCGGTGAGCTCCAATCCGTTTACCCATTGAAAATAATGCGTAAGCTCATGCGTGACGGAATGCAAAATCGCAAACACGGCATTATCTCTGCCGTTTCTCGCTTTAATCTCCCCAAAATCGCCCGTTGAAACGCGGATATACGGCTCCTCCATTTTATCATATGGGCCGAAGAATGTTGCGCTCACCATTTCCCCATCCATGGCGCGTATCAACTCATCCTTTTTGAAATAAACGCATACCCGTATCGGGAAATAGTATTCATGCCTTGCCCAATCGCAAAAGCGAATGCAGGCATTGCGCAAATCCGCATCTATGCCTTTTTCAAATCGCGTCCTCAGGCCGTCCCTATGCCGCACAGGTACGCCGGAATAAAACTTCTTCCATTTTGTTATAGCCCAAAGGTGCATAGAATTGCCTCATCAGTCTTGCAGCAGATAAGCAAAAAGCCCAGATAATCTGGGCTTTTTGGTGGTGGAGCAACTTTGGCTAAATCCGAACCGAATGTCGCCTCTATTTCCGCAAGGGTAATCGGTTCTGTTCCATCCTGAAAGTTGTAGGTGAATACCATTTTATCATCAAACACGTAGATGGAATTGATGAACGTGTCTATGATTTGCTTCTGGTACTGCGGGTCGTCTGCGCTGCCATACTTGAAACGGTTTATCCAGCCGACTATCTGCTCCTTTGTGTAGCGCGGCTTTGTCATTTGCACCTGCAATATCGATAGTTTGAGTTCTTGACGCTGTGTTTCTAACTGCTCCAGCCGTTCTTTTGTAGATGCGGTAATGATGCCCCGCTGAATAGCGTTAAGCATATTATCGATGGCTTTTTCGCATGCAGCAAGCTGGGAACGCATGGCGGGAAGAGTTGTATCTTCTCTTTCCTGCAATGAAACGATAGCATCTGCTATGCGACTGATTTCATCGTCCCTTAACACGCGCTGTATCGTCATAAGGACTGCAGCGCGCTCTATCCATTGCTTTCTTATGGCTTTGCGCTTACAGCCGAGATGCCGTTTAGCTCCGCCGCATTTGTAGTAATAGTACATGACACCAGTGCGACTCTTGCCGCTTTCGCCTACCATAAGCCGCCCGCAGGTCCCGCAGAACAGTTTTGTGGTCAACAGATATTCTTCTGCTGCTTTTCCTTTGGCAGGTGCTTTCTTGTTTAGCGCCATGCGCTGCTGCACCCGCTCAAATAAATCCTCATCTATGATTGCGGGGATACCTTTGGGGATGATTATGCCGCCATAGCGGTATTCGCCGATGTATTTTCTGTTCTTTAGCATTAGGCTGACTCCGCCTATTTTGAACGCCTTGCCTTTACTCGTTTTTAGGCCGTGTTCGTTCAGCGATGCTGTGATTGCGCTGATACTCTCACCTGCATCGTAGCGGGTAAATATTTCTTTCACCAGAGGTGCAGTCAATGGGTCAGCGGCAAGGATACCATCCGGTCCGACTATATAACCAAGCGGAATGCCTCCGCCGTTATTTTTGCACTTGAGGGCGTTTTCCTTTTGCCCGCGCCGTATCTTTTGTGAAAGCTCCGCAGAGTAGTATTCGGCATATCCTTCCAGCATTGATTCAAGTATAATGCCCTCCGGACCGTCGGATATATTCTCTTTAACCGACACTACCTTCACGCCGTTCTTTTTCAGAATGTGCTTATAGTGTGCGCTGTCGTAACGGTCGCGGGAAAAGCGGTCGAGCTTCCATACAAGTACGATTTCAAACAGCTCTTTTGCGCTGTCCTTAATCATGCGCTGGAACTCCGGTCGATCTGCTGTTTTTGCAGATAATGCCCGGTCAATATACGTTCCAACGATGGTCATATTATTGCGCTCGGCATATTCCCGGCACTCACGTATTTGACCTTCTATGGACTCTTCCCGCTGACTATCTGAGGAATAGCGGGCATAAATAACGGCGTTCATTGTTTATTACCACTCCTTTGCGCTGAGAGCGAACGTATGTAGTCCGGCTTTGTTATTAAAGTAGTCGAATTCAACCACTTTGAAGTTGGAATTATACATTATTTCCCACGTGCCAAGAAATTCCAATATACTCACTCTTTAGCCTCCTTCATCATTTGCTTCAATGTTTCCTTCAGCCGAGCATTTGCTGATGACATAGGGTCGAAACACATCTCTATGAACTGTTCCCATTCCGGCTCGTCCACGCTTTTACGAATCGGCGCCGCACCATGCGGGTCATCGGTTCTGCCGAAAATGTAATCCATGGAGACATCAAAAAAGTCTGCATATTTCAGCAAAACCGCAGCCGAAGGTTCAGTCTCGCCGGTTTCGTAGCGGCAAAGGCTGGACTGGGCAATGCCCAATGCTTTTGAAAGCCGCTGCTGCGAAAAAGAAGCCTGTTCCCGCAATGCGCGGATGCGTGCCGCAATCTGACTCAATATTATACTCCTCCGTTTTTTCTCTCTTTATAGGATAATCCTATATTGATAACGTGTCAATGCTATAACTGCATAATAATGCTGAAACAGCAACAAAAAGCTCCGTCGGAGCGCAGCCGGTTTTGCAAAAACCGTTCGGGGTCTCAGGGTTCTCCCTGACAGGCTTTTTCGCAAGTATATAAACAATTGCATTGCTTGCCAATTGTGTTTTAACAAACTCACCCCCGCTTACCGGGGTTAAAACCTTGGCGGGCGGGGGTGTTATCGGGAGCTTAGATTAGGTTGTGCGACTTACCAGTAGCGGGGGTAATAGCCGCTGTTGCGCTGCTGCTCGGCGTACTTCCACCAGGGCAGCGTCTGGCTGGGATCGGTAAGCTTATCCCACAGTTCATCGGCAGCGCCGGCATTATGCAGCTGCACGGTAACGGTGTACAGCTTCACGGTGCCGTCGGTGAGGGTCACGGTGTATATAACGGGCTTAGTGAAGTCCACAGCCTCGCTTGAGGCAGGGGTCATCTCCGCTATGTTCACGCCCGTTATCACCGGCCTGAGCGCGGTAACGTCGGTCTTGTACGGCATGGTAACGACAATGTTTCCGCCGACATCTATCGTGCCTGGAATGCCGTCTATAACAAATCCGGTTATGCCGCCGCCCGTGGGCTGGGACGCAGTGCTCTCCCACTGGCAGGATATCGTTACATCGCAGGCAGGCATGGTGAACTTGCCGTTTTCTATGGTAACGGTCTTGCCATTCTCAATAGCTTCGGTATAGGTCAGCGATCCGACCTTCATCTGCATTCCGTCCGCCGCGCTTATGCTTATGGTCACCTCGTCGCCCTCATTTGCCCTTGTCCTGCTGGGCGTAAGCGTGCCGCCGACGTGTTCGGCTACGCTTATGGTATATTCACCATCGTCCTCGCCGGAGCTGAACGCGGGAATCTCTATCTTCATGGGCTTGCTCGCTACGCCGCTTGCGTTCTTCACAACGATGTAGATATCGCGCGCGCCCTTGGCAAGGTTGGTCAGCATCAGCGTGTTTTCACCTGCGGATATGCTCATGCCCCTGCCTTCGGTATCTATTGCGGGCTCGGCAGCGCCAGACTCAACCACTACATAGTAGCAGCTTCCGCCTTCGCTTGAGGTGAACTTGATATTCGCTTCCTTGTCGCTTATGCGCTCGGCAGAGCCGTTTGAAAGCTCAGGCGCGCCGGGTTCGCTATAAGCAAGCGTAATGGTGTAATTCCTGCTCTGCTCACCGTTATGCGCTATGAATATAACGCCCTGGTTCAGCGGCATGTAGCACGCAATGTCGCCATTCGACCAGTCGCCCGTGAATGCATTGACCTGCTCCACGGTCGTGCCTTCGTTTGCGGTTATGCGCATATACAGTCCGGATGTGCCCTGCGGTATTCCGTCCGCAGTGGCCTTGTCTATAACGCCGCTCAGGTCCACTGTCCATGCGTCGCCCGCAAGCGTACCTGACGCTATCACCGCGCCGCCCTTGCCGGAAAGGATGTCCACGGCCAGTATCTCCGCGCCGCTTGCATCGGTCTGTTCAAACTCCGCCGTTACGGTAACGTCCGCAGCGGGCATGGTGAACTTGGCGCTGTTGGCGTCGCTGTCGTCCACGGTAACATCCACGGCATTGTTGTATTCGTCCGTCACTATCCAGCGCTTCAGCCTGTAATTCTCCTCCGGCTTGGCGGTCAGGTTTACTACGCTGTCCGCAAGGGGATATACGCTGTCGCACTCTATCGTGCCGCCGGACGCGGGCTGCACAACGTTCAGGTTGTAACGCTGTATGTCGCCGTCGTTCATATCAAAGCCGACATTTATCAGGAATTGATATATTGCCTTCCCGTTATGCTTCCAGCTTGTAAGCGTGTATTCGCCCTTATAGTCATAGTAGTTCTTTGCCGTTGTTCCGGACAAATCAAGCCATATCTTTTCAAGGATATACTTGTTCGGATCCTTAAGCTTAACTTCAAAGCTTATGGTGTCCCCCTTAACAACGGTTATCTTGCTGTTCGGGTCCTGATACACGCCGTTCTTCCATATGCTTATATCGGCCATGTAGGGCGTAGTGGCGCTGCTTCCAACATAGGTGTTTTCGCCCTTCTTTATCATGAACCTCCAAGCTACGTTGACTGACTTCGCATTAAGCACGGCCTTAACAGTCACCGAGCCGTTCGGCATAACGAACGTGAGGGATTCGCTGTAGCTTGCAGCGCTGGTTATAAGCGATTCGCCGCTGCTGTCACGGGTTATTTCCCAATGGTCAAACTCGTAATAATCATCCAAGTCGCCAAGGGACACGGTAACGCTTTCGCCTTCAAACGCGCCGGTAACTCCCTTAGCGCCGTTCACGAGCACGTTCGCCTTGCCCGCAGGTTCAACCACCAGGTTGAGCGCCTGCGCAATGGGGTTGGTATCCTCTTCAAACACGGCGGTGAGCGCGGCAGAATCGACGCCTACCCTAAGATTAAGGCTGCTGCTCAGTTTCTGTTCTTCGCTGAGATAGCTGCTGCCCTGCGCTTCTTCCCATTTTACGAAGCGGTATCCGCTCTTTGCGGCGGCATTGATGCGCAGGTAAATGCCTTCCCTGTAATATCCGTCCCCGCCGGTTGATTCGGGAGACATGGTCACGGAACCGTAGGCGGTGTTGTTGGGCTGCGCGGTGATCTGGCTGTAGCCTATGCGGCGAACGTTTATATCTATTGTAATGTCGCTTTCGGGCATTACATACGCCGCCCATACGCGGTATTCGTCGCTCTTGTCGTCATACCCGCCATACTGCTTATCTATCAGTTCCTTAGTGATGCCTATCTCTTCGGCGGCGGGCTCAACGGTGATGCTGTCGTAGACATACTTTATCCTGCCGTTGGTAGCCCCGCCGAGCCTGAAGTTTTCATTTAACCAGAATATCACGCCGTCGCCGGGTATAACATAAGAGCGGCTGGCTGCTTTGAAAATTTCAGAGTAATTGTCTATCGCGTCATCTATGGTCGGGTACTTGCTGCGGTCGTAACCATAGAGACCCTGCAGCGTATAGATATTTGCTGTGCCCGCACTTGCCCAATCATCGCTGCGGGTTATATCCTTGCCGTCGCACATTATGCGATAGTTCACCTGATAGCCCATAGTAACATTTATTTCGAAGTCGCGTTCAAGGAGCTGAACATCTATCCTCGGCTGTCTGCGGGCTTCCGATTCGTTGTTCATCACATAATCGCTGAAGAACCAGTATACGAAGTGAGCGTTCGCATTGTCCGGCTTCCATTCAAGCGTGGCTATGCCCTTGCCGTTGGGGAAGGTTATCACGTCGCCTTCGCGGTATTCCTTGCCTTCGTAAACCACGGCGTAGCCATGGCCCTTAACGGTGCCGTGCACGGGCTGATACTCAGGGAATATGCCCTTAACGGTCATGTCCTGCGTGCTGGTCCTGAGCGGCCTGATGGTCATTGTATATTCGTCCACTTCAACCATCTCGTAGTCCTTACCGTTATACAGGCGCTTGCCCGTTGCGGTGGACGTGACTGTCCAGCCCTGGAACTCGTAACCGTCCTTCTTTTCTGCCTTTATGGTCACGGCGGGCAGGTACCAGCGCACGTCGGTCAGGTCGTCCTCGCTGGAAATGGTGCCCTTCTCGCTTTCGCTGTTATCCAGCGTTATGGTCGCGCCCTTGGCGTCCAGTCCGAACAGCGGCGTAAGGCGCAGCGCATATAAGCCGTCTTCAAGCGTGAAGTCCAGCTTGGCTTCCCTTATATCGTTTTCGCTGAGGGAAGTAACCAGTGCGAGGAGTCTTGCCTGTTCCTCTTCGGTGAACTTTTCGCCGACCCATGAATCCTGGTCGATTATAGAATAATTCTTCTCCACCTGCCACCTTACGAACACATAGCCGTCATCCGGTATAGCTTCCACGCTCAGCTTATCCGTGCCGTAAGCAATGCCGTTGGCTTCGCCGCCTTCTACCAATTCACCGTTCTTCTTAATTTCGGCGCGGCCGTTTTCGGCATCGGTCACCACCACAAGGCGGCCGTCGCCGGCAAACTGCGGCTGTATCACGCAGTATTCCTTGGAAGGTTTGAACTTGAGCGGGTTGGCATAAACCTCGTCCGCGGTCAGCTCCACCGTGTCCATCTTCCAATTCTTGAACACGTATTCTATATTGGCGAATTTCTCCTCCGGCACGGCGGTTATGGTAACGTAGCCTTCCGCATCGGGCTCGAAGGGGATAACGTCGCCGCTGTAATACTTATTGCCGTTATAGAGCACGTATCCGCCGAGTCTGTCGCCTGACGGCTGGCAGAAGCCAACGATGTACACTTCCGCGCGGTAATCAAGGTTCAGCTTTATTGTGCCCTTCTTCACGTTGCCGTTCCTGTCGGTAAAGGTGAAGGGTATTCTGGATTCGCGCTGATAGCCGCTAAGGCTGTAATACACCTTACCGCCGTTCTCATGGCGAACGACCTCTTCCTTGCCGTCGCCCGCATCGGTACGCTTCATAGCAAGATCTGTCGGGGCAAGCACATCACTGCTGCCGTTGCTGAGGGTTATCAGCATATCCTGACCAAGTATGTCGCTTGTGCCGAAGCCGGAGAACGTTACGACTATCTCGTTATATGTATTATTGTCCCAATTTTCTATCGCGCCGGTGTACACCGTGCCGTCCTTGCCGGTTATGGTAAACGCGGGCAGGCGCTCGCCGGGCATCACGAACACGCCTTCGGTGGAGTTGGCAAAGTATGCGGTAACGGTAACATCCTTATCAACGCCCTTTGCCAGCAGCAGCTTGTTTTCGCCTTCTTCATACAGGGTATAAAGGCTCTTGTCAAGGTATTCACCGCTTGCGGTATCCGTCACTGTCCAGCCGACCAGCGTGCAGTTGGCGGCGGGGGTGGCGCTCAGCTCTATTATGCTTGTGCCGTTGGGCTTAAAGTTATCCAGCCCGTCGGTCGTTGCGGCGGCGGAACCCTTGGCGGTGTTCTCGCTCTTCACGGTCACCTTTATGCCGGGGGTGGTATCCGCCTCAAACTTCGCCTTTATGGTGAAGAACTTCTCCGGCACGGTGAAGGTAAGAGTCTCGCTCTTGGCCTGCTCTTCACTCAGCTCAACGCCTTCTATCTCCCAACCCGCGAAAGCATAGCCTTCGTTGGCGGCGGCGGTGATGGTGGCGGAATCTGTACCAAGGTACACCTTTTCGCCGTTATTATACTTAGTGCCGTCGAACTCTACCGCGCCGTTCTCGGCTTCTATCTTAGCAAGTCCCTTAGCCCTGAACTCAACGGTACCGTTCTTCAGCACGTTGCCGCTTTCGTCAACTATGCTGAAATGATATGTTTTTGTCCTGTCCCAGCCATTGGTAAAATGCAAGTACATCGCGCCGATGGAAGTAACTGGTCCAGCTGTATCCTCCATGTCGGGGAACACATATGACGCGCCCGGTGCAAGTATGTCAGGTGCGTTGTCACGCATCATGCCCATATACTTCTTCAGGACGACCAGAGAGCCGCCGTCATTGAAGCCATTGAGCGTGATGGTTACGGCAAGCGTCTCGTTGGGATTATTGTTCCAACCCGTCACTTCCGTAACGCCTACCTTCACATCCTGATGGCCCAGGTAGGTTATTATCAGCCTCTGCCCATGCTTTACGGGCATAATGGCATACTTCCTGCCGCTGGGCTGCAAGCCTACGACTTTGCCGCGGAATACCGCCATTACGGACACGTCCTTCGTGCCGAGCACGGTCAGCGTGGCCTTGCCGGGTACTTCGGGATCGTTATCTATTGTATAGTCTGTGCCTTCCTTGCCGCTTATGTGCCAAAGCAGGAAGTCCTCGTAGCCATTGGGGTTGCGCGCGGCGATCAGCTCCACCTTATCGCCCTTCTTCAGGCCGGTAAGGTTGCTTTCGCTCGTCAGCGTGCCGTATGTTGCCTCGTTTACGCTCAGCGTTACGTTGACCTTGTTTTCCACCTCAAACCTCGCCTTTATGGTGAAAAACTTTTCAGGCACATTGAAGGTGATGGTTTCGCTCTTGGCCTGCTCTTCACTCAGTTCAACGCCTTCTATCTCCCAACCCGCGAAAGCATAGCCTTCGTTGGCGGCGGCGGTGATGGTGGCTTCGCCCGCAGGGAAGTCTATTATGCTGCCCGCGGCGTAGGTCGCATCGTTATAGGACACGGCGCCGTTTTCGGCCTCTATCAGTGCACGGCGTGCGGGGGCGAAGCGTATAACGCCATTCTTCACGTTACCGTTAGCATCGGTCGCGGTAAACGGCAATTCATACAGAGTAGCGGCTTCTTCTGCAGTGATATTATAAACGTAGTATTTTGTGGTATCTCTTGAAGCATCGTGTACAGTGCCTTCACCCAAATTAAACGTTACGCCCGCAGCGGTAAGGTCGGTAGACTTATACCGATAGAACAATCTCAAACCGCTTTTGCTTTGCATTGCGGGAGCATCAAATACTATCACTATAGGTTCGGATACATCGTTTGACCAGCCGGTGTAGCTTGAGGGCAGGGTCATGTTGGGGGCAAACACCGTAACTCTGGGAGCCTGCATTGAGCCCCTATCGGATTTATGACTATTGTACCTTACAAAGTTAGGCTCGCCCTTCTTAACAAAGTGCGCCGTCAGCTTCAGATCCTTCTCGCAGGAGAATATGGTGAGCTGATTATTGTCGCCAGTAGCGTCATTATCGGTGCTGTTCGTATTAAAGCTGAACAGGTTGTCCTTTTCTTTTTCAGGTATCTCGGTACCGTCGGCATAGGTTATTTCCCAACCCATGAACAGGCAGTCCTCAGCGGGCTTCGCGCCGAAATCAAGTTTCCCGCCGACGCTCGAAACAATATTCTCGCCTTCGGGCGTTACGGTACCATATTCGCTGTTGTCGCTTGCTACGGTGACCTTCATCTCTTTGCCGAATACCGGCACTAACTTCAGATTAACGTGGAAGTTTGCACTGCTGTGCTTCGAGAAACCTATGCGCAGCGGGTTGCTTGCCTCGCTTTCGCCATCTTCAAGGAAGTAGTTCCCATACTGACCACCCATCAGACCGACAGCTTTCTTACCGGTGTCTGCATTCAATATAGTCCATCCACCAAAGGCATACCCCTCTTCCGGCGTGGCCTTAACGGTTGCAACTATGTTGCCGGTGCTGTCGTCCGGCCCATACACGCGGTTGTCCGCGTCCGGCGTTACGCCCACGAACTCCGCCGTGCCGTGCTCGCCCTGCGCAAGCTCCACGTAGAGCTGCTTGGTGAACTTGGCTGTGAAGCGGAGGCTGTGATCCAGCACGGCCGCGGTGATCTCCGCCGTGTCTGCGCTGCCTATTATAGCTCTATAATGTGTGCCTGCCACAGCGGGCGCGTAGATGCCGTCCTCCTGCTTGTATTCTATCGTCCAGCCGCCAAAGTTGTATCCGTCAGCGGCGGCCGCCTTCAGCTTGGCGTATTGGTTTTTATAAAAGTAGCCGTCAGTATCGCCGGTCACTTCCGCCGTGCCGCCTGCGGCAGGGTCTGCCACAGCTTCAACGGTAAGTCCCTTGGAGAACTGCGGAGTTATGCGCAGGTCATATTCCGTCACCTTTGCGGACATTGAAGGCCGCCTGCGGCCATCGCCGTTTACCGGAGTCCAGAAACGGTATGTCACGAACGAGCCGGCCAATGTCGGGTCGGCTACCCATTCGTTTTTGTCCGTGTCAAAGTATTCTATGCCCCATTTATCGAACTTGTAGCCGGTTTCGACCTCGCGTTCCCACGTTACAGCGGCGGAATCCTTGGTAAGACCGGATACGGTATCCTTGCCTATGGCGCTTACGGGTTCGGCGAAGCTCGCCTTACCGCCTTCCGCCTGCTGTAAGGTTATGCTGTAAGTCCGCTCAAATTCGGGATATACCCTAAGGTTATATTCCTTGGCAACAATGGTGATGGTGCCGTCGGTTAGGCTTTCGCCCGCGCCAAGGGCATAATGGCGGCCTTCTTCGGCGGGCATGAACTTGCCTTCCGCCTTTTCATATTCAACGTGCCACGCAACAAACTTGCTCTTTTCGCCGGGCACGTTGGTTATGCTTACGCTTCCGCCCGCGGCAACGGTTTTGCTTTCAGCCGTTTCGTCGTCCGCAAACCTGGCCGCGCCTTCGGAAACTATGCCTTCGCCCGTGCTTACGGTAACAAGCTTGGCGAACTTGGCCTTGATAATGAAGAACTTGCCGTCCGCTTCAATGGTCAGTGGGTTATTGGAATATTCCTTGCCGCCTATTTCCCAGCCCGCGAAAGCATAGCCTTCGTCCGCCTTGGCCTGAAGGGTTATTTCGCCCGCGGCAACGTCTATGGTTTGGCCGTTGGTATATTCGGTATCGTTATATATAACGCTGCCGTGTTCGGCTTCTATGCCGGCCTTGCCGTCGCGCTCGAAGCGTATCACGCCGCGCTTTACAAAGCCGTTCTTATCGGTAATGGTAAAGGGTATTTCATAATCGTCCGCATTAAGCTGGGTATAGTAATACCTGCTCCAGCTGAGCCATGAGCCTTTCTCTCCGGTCTCCCTGCCGCCGAAGGAAAGCGATGTTCCGTCAGGCGCATAGGAATCTTTGTTCAGCCTATAATACGCGGCAACATACTGGGGCAGCGTGCCTACGTTATTGAACGTTACGACCACCTGCTCGTCCGTATCGTTAGACCAGCCGGTCACGGTGCCTTCCGTCGCCAGAGTGACAAACGGGGTGAGCTCAAGCAGGTTATCCCTTATGTCAAAGCGGGGAGTTTTGCCAGCGACCACAAATTCGGGCGCGGCAAACACGGCCTGAATATCAAACGTGCTTTCCGGCACGGCAAAAGTTATGTCGTTGCCGTTGGCGGGATATTCGGCGCCGTTTATTATCCATTTGAGCAGCTTGTAGCCTTCTTCCGGCACGGCGGTCATGGTGGCATCGCCGTCGCCATCGGGAACGAAGTCTATTACGCTGCCGTTTTCATACTGCTTGCCAAGGTACTGCACAGCGCCGTGTTCGGCAGTGAGCTTGCCCCTGTTTTTAAAGTTCAGCCTTATAACGCCGGGCTTGGTATTGCCGTTGTTATCAAGCACGTTGAAATGTATTTCGTATACATCGGCAAAGTTTCCCACATGATATGTATCCGGAGACAAACCTTGAATATCACCAACACCATAGGTATAGCCGGGTTTTTCATCGGTGAATTCCACCGTAAGCCCGGACGCTGTTCTTATCGTACCGCCATCCATGCCGATAGGCATACTAATAAAATATGTATTTGCGTCCTTCAATTCGGCTGCGGTAACGGCGCCGTTAAATTCCGCAACTACTTCGTTGGTGGTATTGTCCCATCCCGTCACGTTAGCAGAATATATGGACTGATTGCCGTTCTGCGGACGTACAGTCATGCCGATTTTCCAGTTGTCATCGGCCAGCGTATAGTTAGGCGAAGTTTTGTCGTTAAACACGGCGGTTATGGTGATGTCGTGCTTTATGCCCTTCCTATTGTAACTAATAAGGTCGCGCACAGTGTTTCCGACAACGGTATCGTCCTTGCTCCAAGGATTCTGATCATATGGCCATGTCGTCGTGGGACGCATGCTAAGATCCATATAATGATAGGCATCCAGATCTTCGGTTATGCCGCTTTCGCCGTTGGTATAGCGTATTGTCCAGCCCACGAACTGGTACTTTTCGCTGTCCTTCAGCCGGTAGCCTATTTCCACGTTGCCCGCGTTATAGCTGCCAACGTAGCCCTTTTCGGTTTTTTCGGTGAGCTGCTTGCCCGTGTTCGGCCCCAGCACAACCTCGCCCATTTCAGGGTCGCTCGATTCAACGGCCAGCTTGAGAGGTATGCCGAAGTTAGGCGTTAGCTGAAGGAACTTGGCCATTGGGCCGTTTGCTATTTCAATAGGGTTGGAAGCAAACGTCTGCCCGCTTTTAAGCACATAACCAGAGTTAGGCTTGGCGGTACTCAGCCACTTTTTGCCGTTCGGGGATATTTTGACTGTCCAGTTAAGGAATTCGTAGCCTTCCTTAGGCGTGGCCTTAACCGTTACGAACGACGTTTTCGCCGTAAGGCCGGTGACCGTATTGCCGTCCTGCGTAGCGCCGTCCGGTATGGATACTATCTCCACGGTGCCATTCTCTATGCCCTCTGTATTTATCATAAGGGTCATATTTCCCGCCGCCAGTACCTGCGCAGGCACAAGGCCTGCGCACATTATAAGTGCCAGCAGAAGGGACAACAGTTTTTTAGCTTTCATATGTTTTCCTCCGTGTATTTCAACTCTTCCGCATTGAATACATTATCATTCAAGTACATCGGTCCATTCGGCGCGGGAGCTGTTCCATGCCCTGCCCGTGCCGGAGTTGTTCCAGCCTGTGCCGGTGCTGCCCCAGCCCGTGCCAAGATTGCCCCAACCGGAACTGCCGCCCCGCTGGTTATATCCCTTAGAGGAATCCCAATATGAACCGTATCCGCCCGGCAGGCCGTGCGGGTCGTGGCTCACCTGGTGATCCTTAACGGAGTTGTTGCCTTCTTCAGCCATCTTGTCCCAAAGCTGATCCGCAACGCTGCGCTGATATACAACGCTTACCGTGTATTGCTTGGTCGTTTTACCGTTCACCACCGTGTATACAACGGGAACGGACAGGTTCACCATCTGGTAAGAGCCGGGCGTTACGCTCGCCCCCGCGCTGACGGTGACTATAGGCGCGACTGCCGTAACGTTTGTGCCGTAAGGCAGGGTTATGACGATTGTGCCCGCGCCGTGGTTTATAACGCCTTCCGTGCCCAGCGCGTTGAAGCCGGTTATCATGGCATCCGAACTTGCGGGCGTGCTGCCGCCGGCGGTTATCAGGCTGCCGTTTTTATTGAGCACCTTCACCTTATATGTGCGGCCTGCAAGCGCGTCTGTACCGGTGAGGGTATATTCAACAACGTTGGAGAAGTCCACCGCCGCGCCGGACGAGGGGGAGCATTTGCTGCCCGCCGTGAACGTGGCTTCCGCAGTAAGCAGGGTGGTAGTGAGCGCGCTGTCGTCCACGCCGGAAACGGTTATGGTGTTGTTGTCGTTATCTATAACGCCGCTGTACCATGTTCCGTCCGCCTGTACGCGGAACGTAAGCATTTCCGCCTGCGCGGCTATCATTACCTTTACGCGCACCTTATTGGTGGTCTTTTTGTCGCCAGATACAACGGTGAACTCCGTAAAGTCGGAAAGGTCCATCGTCTTTTTGCCGTCCAGCGCCGGCGTTACCTCCGCGCCGTAGGACGCTTCGCCCTTTATGCGCAGCTTGGTCAGATCCACCGTGTTGTTTATTATAAGCACTATATCCGTGCCGTCCGCGGTGTTCGTTACCTTTCGTTCAACAATGTTGAGAGCGCGCCTGTTCGCGTCCTCAAGCGTTATGCCGTCCGCAGGTATATCCGCGCCCGTGGCGTCCACGTTGCCGTAGGTAACGGTGACATAATATGTCTTGGTGGTCTTTCCGCTGGATGCTTGCACCACAAACGGCTGCTCAGTACCCGCCACCAGCTTTACCGGCAGTTCGGGAACGATGAGCTTTGCACCCGCGGACAAAACCATTTCGGGCGTGATGCTGTCGAGCGGCATGCCATTCGGCACGGTAACGGCGATCGTGCTGCGCTCGCCTTCAGTTATTTCGCCATTCTGCCCATCTATTGCAAAGGAGAGGATGTTTGCCTCGGCAGAAAGGGTCTTTGCGAAGTTATAACGGTTGTAATACATATGGTATGCCTTGCCCGCGCCGCCGCGTTCAAGGAACCCGAGATACCATTCGAGCGCGTAGCAGCCCTGCTCGGTAGCCATGCTGTTGGGCTGCGTTTCGGATACAACGTGTTTGAAGCCGCCGGCCCAGGCGAATTTATCCACCCATTGGGTAACTATGTTGGTCTTTCCGTCGCCAAAGCGCGGGTCGGTATACGGGTCAACGCCGCATGCGCACAGCGCGCATATTACCTGGGACGTGGATTCGCTGTTGGCAAAGCCGCTGTATGTGAAAGTAAAGTCTGGATTCATGGCCTTGGCAATGCTCTCTATGCCTTCCTGTATAAGGCTCTTTACCTTATCGCCATACACGGGGTCGTCAACATAAGGCGCTATGGCATACATGTTCATTGCGCCCATGTCCACCTCTGTACCGGTTATAAGCTTGCCGCTGCCTGTTATCCTGCTGAGTATACTGTTCCTTGAATACCTTGAACCTTCAGGCACGGTGTAGTTGCCCATGTCCAGCGCTATAAGCGCAAACGCATCGCCCATCATGCCGTATGTCTGCACGCGCTCAAGGTCGTCAAACAGGTTGTCTATCTGTTCTCCACTGCTGTTCACAAACGGTTCGCCGTTATTGTACTTAGCCAGATTGGAACAATCGTAGCCGTTCGCGGTCAGGGCGATTATGTTGCGCTCGACTACCGTATCCATGGTGGAAGCGGTCACTTTCCAGTTCTTCGCCCATTCCGCAAGGTCTATATACTGCGTGGTACTGCCCTGGGCAGGGTTGGCATAAATGCCAAGGTCCATCTGCTCCCAGCTGCCAAGGCTCGCCTTGGATTTATAGGAGGATATTATGCCGTTGAGCAGGTTCTGGAGCTTTTCCCTGTCCGGATTATCCTGCGGGGCGGAAACGGTAACGGTAACGCTGTATTTCTTTTCCGTGCCGTTCTGCGCCTTTACGGTGTATGTAACGGGGCGGGAGAAATCCTGCGCCGCGCCTATTTCGGGCGTTATGGTCGCAAATTCGGATATTGTAATGCTCGGGGCGAACGTTGTGTTCGAGCCCGCGGGCAGGGTCATAGTTACGGTGCCTTTGTCGTGATCTATCCTGCCGGCAACCGCGCCGTACTTAAAGGATACCAGCTTACATTCGCCGGAAGCCTTCTCCTTTTTGACCACAACGCTGTAATCTTTATATGTTTTGCCGTCCTGCGCCGTTACGCGGTAAACTATGGGCTTCGCTTCGGATTTTTCAAAATCTTCCTCTGCGGTCGCCTTTATGGTCGCGTCGTAGGATATGGTATATTCGGCCTTCAACGTGCTCCAATCCGTGTCAAACGGTATTGTTACGGTCACATTTGTGCCGCTTATTTCAACCTTTTCGTTTTCTATGCCTACGGAATAGGCTTTAAGCTCGCATTCCGCGGAATTGCCGTGGGTTATGTTGAGCGCATAATCCTTCGTGTATTCGCCGCCGGCTATGTTAAGCACGATGCGCAGCGTCTTTACCGCGCTAAGGTCTGTTTTGCCTTCCGCATCCGCCGCCACTACTGCGCCGTTTTCATCAAGGAATTCATATCCGCTGCCGGAGCATTCCACAACGGGAGTCTGTTCCCAATCCCATGCTGTATCAAGGTTGAGCGATATAGAGCCTGCCGCTTCGTCTATAGTGGCGACCCTGTCGTTTACGGCAAAGTACCTGACGCTTACCGTGGGCTCGCCCGTGGTCAGCTTCAGGCGGTACATATTCTTTATGCTGCTGAATTCAACGCCTGTGGCCTGATCCCATGCAGTGCATTCAATGAACAGCGTTTGGCCGTTGGCCCATTTGCCATCCACTATTGCTTTCGCTCTGCCTATGAACTCTATTTCCAGCGTGCTTTCTGCGCTGCTAAGGTCCGTCCCCGCTGGCAGGCTCAGCGTAAATTCGTTAGTGCCGGTCTTTACGGCTTCCGCGCCAAGCACGCGCAGCGATGCTATTTCGGGCTGCTTAATACGTTCACTGCAATAGTCCAGCCATTCTTGGGCCATGGTGGTAAGTACGTATTTGCACTGCTCGGGGCTAAGATCGGTATGCCTGTTCTTGGCTTCAAACATCTCTTCCATTTTTGTTTTGAAGTCAATCCCGGCATGCCGCCAGTACATATACAGGCCGGAAGTGGCTATATCGTTATTCATTTTATAGATGGCTTCCTGCATATCAGGATAGTAGCCGCCTGCTTCCGCCGTATTGGTGCTCTTCAGCTCGCTCAGGAGGGCCTGTGTGCGCACGTCCAGCTCAAGCATAAGGTCTATTACTTCGGAGTAATCGAACTTTTCATCCTTATAGCTGTGCTGTTCGGGAATTGCGACTATGTATACGGGGCATTCCCTGCCGTTTTGCGCACGCAGCATCACGCGCTGCGGGTAATAATAATTCGCGCGCGGCAGTTTTATCGTTTCATACACGCCCTCCGCCGCGCCTGCCTCTTTGCGATCAGCAGCAAGATGCGTCACGCTAAGCGTAAGATTATATTTTTCTATCGGTGCGCTTGGGTCAAGCCCTGGTATCTGCACCTTTTTTATAAGGCTGTTGTTGTCATCACCGGCGCTTTTCAGCATCATGTTGCCGACGCCGGGATATTCATCGCTGGTTATTGAACTGGTTTGAATATAGCTGCTCGTCGTCATCCAGCCGCTTTCGTTCGTAAGCGCGGGCCATTTGCTGATGTTTTCCGCCGCGCTCGCCATATGCGCGGGCAGCAGCTCAAACGCAAACACCAGCGCCAATATAAGCGCCAACAGCTTTGCATTAGTTCTTGTGCGTTTCATTTTCTCCTCCTGTTATTGTGATAAAAACGTATACCTCAACGTTGATCTACTTTTTTTCGTCAGTCGGACGCACGGTGAAGTTCTCCTCTTCACTGCCATGCACCACACTGAACGTCAGTTCCTTGCCGTCATCAATGTTAAGCATAAGCTGCATGGGCGACTCCATTGCTATCGCCTCGCTCTCCACCTTAAGCATATTGCCGTTGAACGTTATCGTTACCGGCACGGCGGATGGCTCCGCATCCTGCGGAAGCATGCTTTCGATTTCGTATCGGTATTCTTTCACTTCGCCGTTTTGGTCGGCCGTTTCCACGCGCCATGTGCGCCAGTATCCTTCGCTGCACATTATGGCCATGGTGCCCGGCTGCGAAATATCTCCGGTCATCTCTATGCGGCGCTCGATAAGCTGTTCCTCGGGCTGCGCAGCACTTTGCAGGGGTTGTTTGTCCTCCAGTATCTGCACAATGCCTTCTTCTCCCATCCCGCATCCGGTAAGCATAAGCATGAATGCCAATATAATAGGTAAAA
>ERZ857840.816-NODE-816-length-40461-cov-7.609216_pt1 | contig 40461 bp, 63 predicted proteins | sample MGYA00519760_ERZ857840 | MGnify/ENA primary metagenome ERZ857840 (study PRJEB31778, sample SAMEA3449371) | human gut metagenome | biome: human gut; feature: human-associated habitat; material: faeces | place: United Kingdom | collected 2010/2012 ... | reverse complement strand
ACAGGTGGATGGAGGACGGCGTCCTGCCGGGGCAGTTCGAGATTGAGGAGGATGAATACTCATGACGCATCCACTCACACACCTATCCTTATTCACCGGCATAGGGGGGCTTGACCTTGCCGCCGAGTGGGCAGGATTCACCACCGTAGGGCAGTGCGAATGGGCAGACTACCAGACCAAGGTACTTGAAAAGCACTGGCCGGATGTGCCGCGGTGGCGAGACATCAGAACCCTGACAAAGGAGAGCTTTTATGAGAGAACAGGATTACGAACAGTTGACGTTATTTCCGGAGGATTCCCCTGTCAGCCATTCAGTGTGGCTGGAAAGCAAAAAGGTAAAGGGGACGATCGTTACCTCTGGCCGGAGATGCTCCGAGTTATCCGAGAGCTGCGCCCGCATTGCGTCGTCGGTGAGAACGTACTTGGAATCATCAAGATTGCCGCCGGGCAAGTGGTCAAGGATCTGGAGCACGCTGGCTATAACGTCGTCGTGTTCAATTATGAAGCTGCGGCTGTCGGAGCGTGGCACAGACGAAGCCGGGTCTTCTTTGTGGGCTACGCCAAATGTGGAGACAAACGGACTGATAGGGACACCAACAGCAAATATGCGCGTGAGGAGCGAAGCATATCGAGCGGGGCGCACGCCGACCCCAGCGGAGTTAGTACGGCTATTCCCGACACCGTGTGCGATGGATGCGGCGACGGAGCGGATGAAGAGCACGCAGCAGAAAGGGTACGGACGTCACAGCTTGAATCTTCCGACAACCGTGAAGCTATACACTACCCCATGTGCAGCGGACAGTCAGGGCAGCACGGGCGGGAACAATCACAGGAGCTTGCGGACGGACGTTGCTGGGCAACTGAACCCGACGTGGGTAGAGTGGTTAATGGGCTTCCCAATCGGGTGGACAGACTTAAATGCTTAGGCAACGCTGTTGTACCGCAGCAAGCGTACCCGATATTCAAAGCGCTAAAGGAGGAACTGACACGATGGGAATAAAGAACTACACATCCAACGTGGATGCGTCTGTATCTCTCGGGGAGATACAGGCTGCTCTTGCGAGAGCGGGAGCACTTCAGATCATGGTTGACTACGATAACGGCGAGCCGCAGGCGGTATCATTCGGAATGATGGGGCCGTGCGGCAAGATAGGTTTCAAGCTCCCTGCCCCGGTCGAGGGCACGATGCAAGCATTCACCCGGCAGAAAATCAAAGCGGACAAGGAGCAGGCCACGCGCACGGCGTGGCGCAATGTAAGGGACTGGGTACTTGCTCAGGTGGCGCTCATGGAGAGCTGTACTGTTGATGCTGCGCAGTGTTTTCTCCCCTACATGGTAGACAGCAGCGGCACGACATTGTACGAAGCCTATTCCAGCGGGCGGCTTATGCTTGGAAATGGAGAAGAGACATGACATACGATGAGATCATTGAAACCTTGCGTACTTACGCGACCGAGACACTCGGGGACTGCCCAGAAGACTGCCCGGTATAGCGGCGGCAATGGCGGAACAGTGGGGGACGCTATGACTAACGAATACGGCGTGACGCTTGACCGAAACGGCTATGCTCCGTCGATCGTGCAGGATATAGACGGTTGTTGGTTCTGCAAAACGCAGCAGGGCAAGCTTGACCGGCATGAGATATATCACGGGGCATACCGCAAGAAATCAAAAGCGCTGGGCTTATGGGTGCTGCTCTGCCACGACTGCCACATGACGTTGCACCATACCGATGCCTCCCTTGATGCGCTGCTCAAGCGCTGGGGGCAGCGTGAGGCGATGAAGCATTACGGTTGGGGCGTTGATGACTTCCGTGAACGGTTCGGAAAAAATTATTTGTGAGGTGAACGATGGAAACACATTTTACGATCCCCGGCAAGCCACAGGGCAAGGCAAGGCCGCGAGTAAGGCGAGACGGACACGCATATACCCCAAGTCAAACAACGCAGTATGAAGAGTTTGTGCGGTTCTGTTGGCGCTGCGCTGGGGCGGTTATGCTGAACGGAGCTATAAGAGCGGTGATACTTGCGAGATATCCCGTACCGAAGCGCGACAGCAGGAAAACGCAAGACGCGAAGATATGCGGCGAAATCCCATGCACGATAAAGCCGGACTGTGACAACATCGCTAAGATCGTGCTTGACGCGCTCAACGGGCTTGCCTATGACGACGATAGCCAAGTCACGGAGCTGGAAGTACATAAGTTCTACGGGGACATTGGGGATGTTTTCGTGAGGCTCGAAGAAATAAAGGAGGGTAATAATGGCTGAATACGTGGATCGGCAAGAGGTGCTTGACGCACTGCAAGCCCCGGAGATGTTCGGAATCACGCCGTACCATATAGAGCTTATCAAGCAGATTCCGACAGTTGACGTAGTACCGGTTGAGCTTTTCAACGATTTGAGAAATGAACTGTGTCTCCATTGCGGAAAATATACATTGCAGCACTTCGGCGCTTGCGACGGTTGCAAATGGAGGGACGATAATGAGTGATTACATAGCAAGGGAAGAAGCAAAAACCGCTCTCGGTGTTGAAGCTGAAATATCCACCGCCGCCGAGACCGCCCTTGAAGATGCCATTGACGGTATTCCCGCCGCTGATGTTGCCCCGGTGGTGCGATGTGAGAACTGTACGAGTGGCATTATGTCAGATGACAATAAATACATAATTTGTTGTAGACTTGGTGTTGGTATGGAGCTTGATGATTTTTGTTCTTATGGTGCGTGGAAGAACAACGGCGGTTGCTCAGAATGGAGGAAAGTAGTAGATGCGACCGATTGACGCCGACGCGCTCATAGAGAATCATTTCTCTGATGACCACAGGATAGCGCTTTCACATGCGGACAAGGTATGGATGCGCAAGATTATAAACGACGCACCGACACTTGAGCATATCCCTACGCGACATGCCCGATGGAACAGGCCTTATCTCAAGTGGCCGTGGGCACTATTCAAAATCAAGAACCCGTACTGCTTCTGCACGAATTGCATATGTGCGGTAAAGGCGAAAAAGATTACAAAGTATTGCCCTGAGTGCGGGGCAAAGATGGACGGTGCAGGATGAAAATCTACAAAAATCCGTGGGTGACGCGAGAAAGCTACTTTGTGGCAACTGGCACTGCGAAGTCAGCAAAGATGGAGGCGGCGAAATCCAGCGGCTATTCTATTGATTTTTGGGACGGTAAATGGATTGTCCGTAAGACAGCCTATTATAACAAGTCCCTATCTGAAATGCCTGTTGTTTGCGAAAATAGGTACAGTTTGCAGGAACGAATTGATAAGGCAATTGTGGACACGGTACTTGAGTTTGTAGAGGTAGAAATTATGGATGGAGGTTAAAGATGTCCGAATATCATGTTGGATGCGGCGCGTTTGGGATTTACGCAGGAACGCTTGAACCAAAGAATAAATCCTTATGGCACAATAAGTCAGACGTGACAGAAGAAGCAATTAAGAACGGAGGTGATGGCGATGAGACTGATTGATGGTGATGCATTGAAAAAGCGTGTAAAAGAAAGCACGGCAATTCTAAGCGTAAAGGTTCTTGCGGCAACGCTTGTTAATACCGCGCCTACGATTGACGCCGTCCCTGTAGTTAGGTGCAAGGGCTGTAAGCACTTTCACCCTTGCGAGGAAGTAGACGGTGAAACGTGGTTAGGCTGGTGCGCCTATGGAGAGTTCAACACGGACGATCTTGATTTTTGCTCGCGCGGAGAAAGGAAAATAACATGAGACTTACGACAAATACTCCACAAGGCAATTTAGAACAGTCGCTGAATCTGTTCTATGCCAAAGACGGTGAAACGTGGGTACGCGGATACGGGGAGCACGGCGCAGACATAACCCTACTTGATTTGACACGAAAGCTTATACGCCAATACGCGCAACCAGACGAAGTACCGGAAACTATGTCTGATGAGGATGTTATGTTTGCAATGGTGGATTGGCTGTATGGCGGAACCGATAGCATGGAGGGCGTGTTAGCACTTCTCTATCTTGCGGGTTGGGTATGCGCGGAGCTGCGCGAATGCCTCAAACGCTTTGAGGACAAGGAGAATGCCAATGGCCGATGAATACATAAACCGGGCAAAGTTTTGTGAGTACCTACGAACGCGCAAAGCCGAATCAGCAGATGATTACGGGCGCGGATGGAAAAGAGGAGGACATACATGAGTGAGCTGACCTATATGGACTGCTGGAACTTCGTAGCACCGCTTATCCCGGTTACGGATGATTTAACAATGGAAATTTATGTGATGGTGTTCAACGCCTTGAAAAAGGCGGAGGAGCAAGGAAAGGGAGAACAGCACAAATGAAAAAGCTGGTATGTGATATCTGCGGCGGTGAGCTGACGCCGAGCGACTACTATTCTTCGTTCAAGCTGAAGAAAGAGGACAAAAACCCCTTTGGAGCGGGGTGGATAAGGCTGGATGTTCACGTAAGCTGTTGGCAAGAGCTTTGCAAAGAGATCAGCAAAAGGAGACGCCCATGAGCAAGAGCGGACTACTCGCCCGACAGAAGGCGGAACGCGAGCTGTGGACGATTAAGGTAATCGCTTACACCGAGCAGCAGACGCTTGATGCGGTCTGCCTCGCACTCGCTGAGGGCTTCGGGTTCGGTGAGGAACGGCTAAAGCGCTTCCACGATGCTTTCAACGTCAAGTACACGGAAATCCGAGAACTGGAAAAGGGCGACACCAAAGACAACGAATATGCCATAGCCAAGCAAGAGGCCGCGCTCAAAGCGGCCTGCGGCAAATACTATACACCGCGTGAGGTAAGATATGATATCAAAATCGTCACCAGAGACGGCAAGCAACACAAGCTGTGAGGAACTATACATAGCAAATGAGAAGCTTGCAAGAAAATGTCTGCTCCGGTTCTTCCCGGCGCTTGCCAACGACGAAGATGTTTTGCAGACTGCGCGAATGGCTTTATGGCGAGCTTGCCAAGACTTCAAGCCGGGAAAGTGGCAGCTATCTACTCTCGCGTACACTTACATACGTCGCGACATAATCAAGGAATGGCGCAACTCGAAGCGCACGAAAAGAGCGCAGGAAACGATCTCTCTCAGCACACCGATACGCGACAAGTCCGGCAGTGAGTATGAGCTTGAAGAAGTCCTGCCGGGGGCAAAAAACGTGGACTGGTGCGATGGTAAGGCTTGGTGGGATAGCCTGACCGACAGGCAGCGTGAAATACTGCGATACCGCTACGACGGCAAAACATACCGAGAGATAGCCGAGATATTAGGCTATTCCCACACGCTCATTGAAACCGAGGTGCGCATAGCGCACAAAGAAGCAAAGAGATATCTGTGAGGTGAAACACGTGTACAAATTAACACTGTGCTGGTCATGCGCAAACGCAACGGGCGGCTGCTCATGGACGGCGCGCGATCCAGAAACCGGCGCGATCATGTTTAAGCCGGTCGAGGGCTGGAAAGCAAGAAAAACCACGCTCAAGGGTTATCGTCACGAAAATACCAGCTATCATGTGATAAAGTGCCCGGAATATAAGGAGGACGAATGAAAATTGTAATCGACCCCGGCGCTTACCTGCCGGAACGTGCGCATGATCTTGACGCGGGATATGATCTGCGCTCACCTATAAGAGCCTATGTGCCGCCGTACAGCAGCGCCGTCATTGATACCGGCGTACATATCGAGATACCGGAGGGCTACGTCGGTATGCTCAAGAGCAAATCCGGGCTGAACGTCAAGCACGATATAACCAGCGAGGGCGTAATCGATAGCGGTTACACGGGGAGCATCTGCGTCAAGCTCTATAACCACGGCCAGAACGCCTATGAGGTCAACAAGGGCGACAAGATATGTCAGCTTGTAATTATGCCGATAATCACACCGGCACTTGAGATTGTAGACCACCTTGACAACACCGAGCGCGGAGACAGCGGCTTTGGCTCGTCTGGCCGCTGATAGGAGCACAGGGAAATGACCGATGAAGAATATGTGTTCCGCTCTGAATGTGCAGACCGGAAACGCACAGCGCGTGGGAGCTTCAATAAACGCTCCCACGCCGGAAAGGGCGGCAGAGTCAAAATGCCGTCTGATTATATGACGAAAAAGGAGCGCGATAAGATGAACGGAGAAGTACAGAGCTATAACCTCAACAGCCCTATGAAGTGGGAGCATTTCAAACGGTTGCCGGATGATCTCAAGCATGAATATCTCAGCGCAATTATAAGCAAGTACAATCCACAACGGGAGGCGCTCGCCAAGATGTTCGGCATAACCCCGAACACGCTCTACGTAACGTGCCGGGAAGTGGGCATATCTTTTCAAAACGGCGGGGCGAGAAAGGGAAGAAATGATGCGTTTTGGGCATGGGTAAACAGCACGAACGAGGTTATGCAGGACGTGAGTGAAGAACCGTCGCCGGTGGCGGAGATTGCAACGCCGATAGAACAGGTCACGGAACCTGCTGAAAAGCCAAACAAACCGCCTATGGGCGCGGGAATACCAATAAACGGCGTGTTGGAGTTCTCCAATACCACAGCGCAAGACGCTTTTAACGCGGCATATGCGCTACTTACGACGGTGGAGCTACAAAAGCTGGTTATAACATGGGAGGCGGCCAATGACTGAACTCTGGAAACTCAAATGCAAGACAGACTTGTACAATCTCCGCAAGAACGAGGCAGCTATTGAATCCATACCGAATGATATAGCCCTTGAGCGTGAGCGCATGACGGCGATTAAAAGCGCCTGCACAGACTCAACACCGGTGCAGGGCGGCGGGAGCAGCTACGACGACAGGCTTAATAACAGCATTTGCCTTATTGACTTGCTGACGGCTAACCTGCACTTTGCTGAAAAAGAGGTCGAATTGACTCGTAAGGCGCTTGATAAGCTCGCCGACGAAGAGCGACGAATACTTGAGGTGCTTTACATAGATCACCAAAAGAATGGGGCTGAGCGCTTGTGCGAGGAGCTGAACATTAAAGAAGAGGCGACTATATGGAAAAAGGCCATGCGAGCGCTTGAAAGTTATTGCACGGTTAGGTATAGCTCCGCGACAGTTTAGCGACAGTGATTTTCTAAAAAACTGTGGTATAATGTGTACGCTCAGAGAGCGCCGGAAAGCACCGGCGCTCTTTTGCTTAACCGCAAGAGCGTGAACTTGACGACGTTTTGAGCACGATCACGGCGGTGGTTTTACCTCCTTTTCACACCGCCCAAAGAGTAGGAGCAGCTACGGCGAGGGACACCATAAGCAGTGGAGGGGGCTATGGATATAATCACAATGCGGCTTGACGATCTCAAGCCATACAGCAACAACACAAAGGAACACCCGCAGGAGCAGATAGACGAGATAAAAGAATCTATCGCCCGATACGGGATGAATGACCCTATTGCCATTTGGGGCAAATCCAACGTCATTGTAGAGGGTCACGGACGCTTTGAAGCCCTGCGGCAGATGGGAATAAAAGAAGCGCCATGCATACGCCTTGACCACTTGACCGATAAGCAGCGCCGGGAATATACCATTGCCCACAACAAAACCACAATGGACAGCGGCTTTGACAAGGATATGCTGTCCTTGGAACTTCCTGGCCTTGATCTCGGCTTTCTCGGCTATGCAGACGAGCCGGAGGAAGAAGAGGACGATGGTTATTACGGCGACGAACGCGAAAAGACATATAGCAAAATGAATCTGCGCGACTATGATGCAGAACGCGCCGCCGGTAAATGGGATATGCCGATACTGAAAGCGACAGGCCATATACCGGAGGATTTAATATCGTTCAACTATATGCTCACAAGCAAAGACTACGGCAAGGGCATACACTTCTATATCGACGATTACCAATTTGAAAGAGTGTGGACAACGCCGGACAAGTACATTGACAAGCTCGGTATGTTCGACTGCGTTCTCACGCCGGACTTTTCGCTTTATCTGGATATGCCGCTTGCAATGCAGATATGGAACGTGTACCGTTCCCGGCTGATCGGCCAGATCATGCAGGACGCTGGCATAACGGTCATACCCACGTTGCAATGGGCGGACGAACGGAGCTTTGATTTTTGCTTTGACGGCATAGAGCCGGGCGGTGTAGTCTCGGTAAGTACGATAGGCGTAAAGCGCGATAAAAACGCCGGTGGTATATGGTTTGCCGGTATGGATGAAGCAATAAAGCGGTTGAGACCGTCGCACGTCGTGTGTTACGGCGGCGATATAGGATATAAATTCCCGTGTAGCGTGAGTTACATTACAAATCACAACACGGAGAGATTCGGAGGGAAAAGCTGATGGGCGGACGTGGAGCAAGCAGCGGCATATCAAAAGATGGCGCGCCGAGCCTTGATAACAATCTTATACGCAGGGCAAACGCCGCAAGTTTTGCAGTAGACACCGGAGACGCGACAAAGCGGGAATACACGCGGAATGTCGAGACCATAAAAGGGCTTGGGTTTGACGAGACCGAAACGAAAGCAGCATATAAAGAGCTTCACCGTCTGACAACCGAACAACTCGAAGCGGAATCGAAGGATGTCAGCCCTTATGTTTTCGGTGTAGCACGATTCAACCGCGCACAGGTGCAGAAGAACGCACAGAAAGCCGTTGACAAACGTGCAGCCGTCAATTCTTATATGAACAGTTTGAAAGATAAGGCGAAAAAAGCGCAGAAACAGAAAGAAACAAATACGCTTTCTTCGGCACTCAAGAGCGCAATGAGCAGCGGAAAACTTGAAGTGACAGTAAACGGCAAGACGTATTACCGCACACGTAAAAACTCTGCAACATGGAGAGTTAGATAATGGGCAGCAGAGGCGCGGCAAGGAATAGTGTTAAACGGAGCACGCCGCGATAGCGGAGGTATCGGTTCGAGTCCGTGCGCTCGCCATTTTAATTTAACAGCAATCGTCGTTTTGATAATTCAGAACGGCGATTTTTTATTTTCAAGGGAGGGAGGGTATGCCACGCAATCCCAAACAGGACGAGAACTTAAAAAAAGGACGCGATACGCAGTTCAAAAGCGGCGAGAAAGCCGCGAGGAATGGACGAAAGGGCGGCATAGCCTCAGGCGAGGCCAAGAGGGCTAACAAGAGCCTTGCAAGCCTTGCGAAGTCGATAGCACAGCAGCCCGCGCCGGATAAGCTCAAGGGGCAAATAAAGCGCGTGGGGCTTGCGATAGACGACGAAGATATGACGTGTAACGCCGCCATTGTTGCAGGTGTGTACGGAAAAGCCGTAAGCGGCGACGATAGAGCTGTTGACCGCTGGGAGACATGGACAAGCGAAGGCGCGGCGGACGATAAGCCGTTCAAGATACCTGCTGAGATCATCGGAAAGGCGTTTGTTGATATAAACCGGCAGATAGTGCCGAACAAGTCATACATATTCAAAGGCGGGCGCGGCGGCTTGAAGTCGTCGTATATCTCCGAGAAGATACCGGAGCTGCTTATAAACAACCCGACAATGCACGCTTGCGTTGTGCGAAAGCAGACGAACACACTTAAAGATAGCGTTTACTCACAAATACAGTGGGCTATCAACGAGATGGGGCTGTCTGCTGACTTTGACTTTAAGGTATCGCCGGTCGAGATAACATACCACAAGACCGGGCAAAAGATATATTTTCGCGGATGTGACGATCCTGTAAAGCTCAAATCATTAAAGCCGCCGTTCGGTTATGTCGGTATTCTCTGGATAGAAGAACGCGATCAGCTCGCGGGCGCAGCGGAAGAACGAAGCGTGAGACAATCTGTTCTCCGTGGCGGTAACGACGCTTATTTCTTCGGCTCATATAACCCGCCGAAGAGCCGCGCGAACTGGGTAAATCAGCAGCTCTTAGAACCAGACGAAAACCGCATTGTACATCATTCGTCATATTTGGAAGCGCCGCCGGAATGGTTAGGTACTATGTTCCTCGACGACGCGGAACACCTTAAAGAGGTAAACCCGGCAGCTTATGAGCATGAATATCTCGGTGTTTCCAACGGCGACGGCGGCAACGTGTTTGATAACATCGAGGCTCGGCGTATTACTGACGAAGAGATAGGCCGGTTTGATAGAATATATCAGGGAGTGGACTGGGGCTATTATCCGGACATATTCGCGTTCGTGCGCGTGCATTACGATGTCGCGCATGAGACGATTTATTTTATAGACGAGCATTGCAATAACAAAACCAGCAACGCCGACAATGCAACGTGGATTAAGAAAGCGGGATATGATGATTTCCCGGTAACGTGCGATAGCGCAGAGCCGAAGAGCGTTGCAGACTTCCGTGCTTGTGGCGTAAATGCGTTTGAGGCGATAAAAGGCCCCGGCAGCGTTGAGTATGGTATGAAGTGGTTACAGATACGAAAGATGGTAATTGACCCGGAAAGAACGCCAACGGTTTACAAGGAGTTTGTAAACTACGAGTTTGAACGCGACAAGGACGGGAATGTGATAAGCGGCTATCCAGATAAGGATAACCACACCATCGACAGCACAAGATATGCCCTCGAAAAAGTATTCAGAGTATACGGAGTAAAAGCATAAATGAACATATACGAAGTGTTGCGGGCGCGGGGCTATACTACTGTGCCCGAAAGTTTTTATACGTACATAGAGAATTGGAAAAGCTGGTATGACGGCTATGTTAAGACGTTCCACCGTTATAAGGTGTGGAACGGTATGAAGTCTGTCCCCTGCCGCCTGTACTCGCTCGGCATGGCAAAGAAAGTCTGCGAGGATTGGGCGAATCTATTGATGAACGAAAAGGTTAAAATCACCCTTGAGGGCAAGAAAGAACAGGCGTTCATTGATGATGTTTTCAAGCGAAACAATTTCGCCGTCAAAATAAACGAAATGCAGGAGCTGAAAGCAGCGCGAGGAACGACGGCATACGTACCGACGGTCTCTAATGTACAGGTAGACGGCCAGACCGGCGCAGTAACCGGCACAGATGGAGAGATACGTATTGATTACGTTCCGGCTGATTTGATCCTGCCGCTTACTTGGGAAAACGGCATTGTTACAGAGTGCGCATTTGGTAGCCATAAAGCCGTTAAGAAAGACACGTATCTGTATATCTGTATTCATAGGCGCAGCGAACGCGGCACGTATGATATTGAAAATCTACTGTACAGAGACACAAAAGGCAGCCTGTCCGAAGTTAACCTTGCGGATGTTCCGGGGTTCGAGAACATCCCGCCTGTTGTGCATACGCCTTTTACACAGCGGACGTTTGTTATTGACCGGCTGAACATTGCAAACAACGTCGATCCGACACTTCCGATGGGCATAGCGGTATTTGCAAACGCCACAGATCAGCTCAAGGGCGTTGATCTTACCTATGACAGCTATGTAAATGAGTTTCAACTCGGCAAAAAGCGCGTAATGCTCAAGCCACAGGCTACGACGAATTTTCACACGGGCGAACCGCTGTTTGACACAAACGACGTTGTTTTTTATGTGCTCCCGGAGGACGGGCAACCCGGCGATATTGTCAAAGAGATAAACATGAACCTGCGCACAGCAGAGCACAACGCCGGTATACAGGATATGCTTAATCTGCTGTCGAGCAAATGCGGCTTTGGTGAAAATCACTATAAGTACGATAACGGCAATGTCAGCACGGCCACGCAGATTATCAGCGAGAACAGTGAAATGTTCCGCACAATAAAGAAGCATGAGATTATCCTTGAGGATGTGCTTGTTGAGCTATGCCGGATTCTTCTCCGTATGGGCAATGCCTATATGAAATTGGGACTTGACGAAGATGTTGAAATCACAATAGATTTCGACGACAGCATTATAGAGGACAAGGAAACAGATTTTTCCCGTGATTCCCGCATGGTGCAGATGGGCATTATGAACCATTGGGAATTTAGGGCTAAATGGATGAACGAGGATGAAGCGACCGCAAAGGCGGCGTTGCCAAAGATGGAAGACCTTGTATCAGGTGAAAATGAGTAATGCCGAAGTATCCAATTACACCGGAGTTCATGCAGGAGCTTCCGGAGGCTATCGTCGTTCTCTATGAACGGCTCGCCGATTACCTCATAGCCGATATATGCAGCCGGTTCAAGTATAACGAGACGGCGACGGCAACGACGATCCGGCATATAAAGCAACTGTTGAAGAACGGCTATGACCTCGATAACATCAATAAGTACATCAAGAAAACGCTGAAGCTCACCGACGCGGAGTTCTCCAAAGCCTGGAGTACCGCGCTGGGCGAGAATCAGCGTTATTTTGATGCTGTCGTAACGGATCAAACCGGCTTTAACCGTGAAGCGTTCGACAGCACGATAGCAGCCATAGCCACACAGACAAGCGGCGAGCTGCGCAACATCACGCGCACAATGGGCTTTGCCGTGCGTGTAACCGCGCGTGTTCAGATGCTTGATCTCGACGGTATGTATGAGCGCGTTCTTGATGATGCGCTTATGAAAGTGCAGAGCGGTATTAGCTATAACGTGGCTATCAGAGAGGCGACAAAGCAGCTCACAGACAGTGGGGTGCAGTACATCGAATATGCTTCCGGGTGGCATAACCGCGTTGACGTCGCAGCGCGCCGGGCGGTTATGACAGGGGTAACGCAACTGTCACGGCAGTATAGCGAGCAGACCGCCGAGCTGCTTAATACGCCTTATAGAGAGGTCACAGCACACAGGGGCGCACGTGATAAGGATTATCCTAATCCGTGGAGCAGCCACAAGAAATGGCAAGGCCGCGTGTATTCAATATATGCAAAAGACAAATACCCGTCGATATACGAAGTATGCGGGCTTGGCCAAGCAGACGGCCTATGCGGCGTTAACTGCCGTCATTTGTACTATGCGTGGGTTGAGGGCGTAACAGAGCGGACATACACCGACGAAGAGCTTGAAAACCTTGATCCGCCGCCGTTTGAGTTTGAGGGCAAGAAGTACACGTTTTACGAAGCGACGCAGAAACAGCGGCAGATTGAAACAGCGCTGCGCAAGGTCAAACGCGAGGCGATAGCCGCCAAGGCGCGCGGCGACGACGAGGAATACACAAGCCTTGCGGTACGCTATAAGCGCCTAAACGACGAATACCATGCTTTCAGCAAGGCGGCAGGGCTACGGGAACAGCTCGAGCGGGGCAACATCCCGGAGTTCGGCGCGGATGAATCTAAAGCACTGCTGAAAGCCTTAAAATGATGCAGCTAAAAGCATGACAGAGAGCAAATACACCTCCTTTTCCTTTCTTCTCCTTTCTATACCCCAAGCGGTGGGGGATATAAATACCGCGTCGCTACTGCTCAACAGCGGCCATGCAATATATAGCGCAATGGTGTAATGGTAACACAACGGCCTTTGACGCCGTTGTTGTGGGTTCAAATCCCGCTTGCGCCGCCAACACGGAAACGCTGCGCCGACGAGCGAGGCACGATCCAACGTTTCAAGCGTTGCGGAATGGTTTTCCGATGGGACACCGTTCTATTTAGGCGAAACGTTATTTTAATATGTTCATTCAGTGGTTATTGCAGAAATGCGATAGCCACTTTTTGATATGCCGACGGGCATAAAACGGAATACGCCGACGGGCGGTAAACGGAGGTTTATTTATGGCAGAAGAGAATGTCAATACCAACACCGGCGCTGCCGGGAGCGAACAGACCTTTACACAAGCGGAGGTCGACAACATCGTTGCTAAGAGGCTTGCAAGAGCCACGCGCGGAATGCCGAGCGATGACGAGCTGAAAGCATATAACGCTTGGAAAGCAAATCAGCAGAGCGAGGCGGAAAAGCTCAAAGACATTGAGAAAGAGCGCGACACCGAAAAGACGGCGCGCCTTGCCGCCGAAGCAAAAATCACGCAGTATGAGAGAGAAAAGTATCTGACCTCAAAGGGCGTGAGCGCTGACGAGCTGGAATTTTACTGTTTCAAGATCGGGCAGAAAGTGACCGATACTGTGAGCTTTGAGAAAGCGGCAGACGCTTTCCTCAAGGAAAGAAAGCCCGCGGGTGTGCGCGTGGACATGTCCGCACACGTCGGAGGCAGCGCCGGGGGCACAAATGGTGCTAACGACGCAATGAACGCCCTCATAAGGGGCAAATTTAGATAAGTGAGGTATAAACATTGGCTACAAACATTGTCAACAGAACTGACCTTTCGGGACTGATCCCCGAACCCGTAACCCGTGAGATAATCCAAGGGGTTACCGAGGGCAGCGCCGTCCTCCAGATGGGGCGCAGACTGCCCAACATGACCAGCAAGACCCAGACCATGAACGTGCTGGATATGCTGCCTACTGCCTATTTCGTCAACGGCGATACCGGCATGAAGCAGACCACTAAAATGAAGTGGGACAAGAAGAAAATCTATGCCGAAGAGATCGCCGTTATCGTGCCTATCCCCGAAGCCGTCCTTGACGATGCGGATTACGACATCTGGGGTGAGGTTCGCCCGCGCCTTGTTGAGGCATTCGGCAAGGTTATTGACAGCGCTATCCTGTTCGGCACGAACAAGCCCACTTCTTGGCGCGATAGCGTCCTTGAGACCTGCAAGAAAGCCGGTTCCGTCGTTGCGGCAACTCCCTATATCTATGATGATATCATGGCGGAGGGCGGCGTTATCGCCAAGGTTGAAGAGAGCGGCTATCTCGTCAACGGTATCATGTCTGCAATCCAGATGCGCGCCAAGCTGCGCGGCCTGAAAGACCTGAACGGCGTTCCGCTCTTCAAGACCGATATGCAGGGCGCTACCCCGTATGCACTGGACGGTTCCCCGATGTATTTCCCCCGCAACGGCGCATTCGATACCACTAAGGCACTGATGTTTGCCGGTGACTGGACGGAGCTTGTCTACTCCATCCGTCAGGATATCACTTTCAAGATATTCGATCAGGGCGTTGTGCAAGACCCGTCTGATAACTCCATCGTGTACAACCTTATGCAGAATGACATGGTTGCGCTGCGCGCTGTCATGCGTCTTGGCTGGGAGATACCCAATCCCAAGAGCGCATACAACGACAACATCGCAAATCCCTGCCCGTTCGCGGTTTACGCTCCTGCGGGGACTGTCAGCACCGTTACCGTCTCCCCGGCGACTGCTTCCGTCGCTAAGGGCGCAAGCAAGGTGTTTACTGCGACTGTCGCAGGTGAGGGCGCTGTGTCTAACGGCGTTCTGTGGAGCGTTGCTGGCAGCTCTGCCGTCAAGGCGGGCACTAAGATTGACGAAAACGGCAATCTGACTATCGCTTCCAATGAGACCAACACTGCACTGACCGTCACCGCAACTTCCAAGCAGGACGGCACTAAGACCGGCACAGCGGCTGTTACCGTCTCTTGATAGCCGGAGGTGAGCGTGATGTATGCTGATTACACATATTACACGACCACCTATCTCAGCAGCGCACTAACCGAAGAGGAGTTTGCCCGTGCATCGACGCGGGCAAGCTCCTTTTTGGATTATTACACGCGCGGCAAGGCCAAGACTTACACCGGCGACGAGCTGAAAATGTGCTGTTGTGCGCTTGCTGAACAGTATCAGATTATCGAGAACGCGCAGACGCAGAGCATGAGCGGCGGCGAGTTGCAGAGCCAGACCGTGGGCGCTTGGAGCAAGACATACAAGAGCGGCACGGAGACGGCAGCGGCAGCGCGTGAGACGCTGGCCGGTATCGCAATGCAGTATCTTGGGCACACCGGACTTTTATACCGGGGAGGTGGTTGCTGTGTTCCCTCATGTTGTGACTGTTTTTAATGTATGGGAAGATGACGACCTCGACAAGCACTATAACATCACGATGCTGCGCGGTGTGCTACTCGATATCTCAAAGGGCGCTAACATCGCGAAAACGGGCTTGTCAGACGCAGACGCAGCAACACTCTATATCCCGTTCACGGTCGCGGCAGAAAGCACCACAGGCGACGTGAAGCGCTATAAGGAGCCGAAAGCGTTCTATGCGGCTGACAATCCCGGCGAGTTCTGGACGCTCGACAGCGGCGGCGAAAGCAGCTCCACATCAACGTATTTCGCTAAGGGCGAAATCTCGGAGCAAATGAGCCTAAAGGAGCTGCGGCAGGCGCATGAATATGTCTATGATGTGTCCACGGTCGATATCCGGGACTTCGGCGGGGATATGGCTCACTGGCAGGTGGGCGGCAAATGAAAATCACGCTCAAGATCAAGGCTATTAAAGGGCGCGAGTTCAAGGCGGCTTGCACTGCTGCTGAAACCGTCGTTGCTACACAGGCGCTCAAAGACACGACGCCTTATGTCCCGGCGCTTACCGGGGCATTCTCCAATCTCGCCCGCGTCGACGGTAATGAGATCGTTTATACCGGCGATCAGGCCGCGTATTTATATGCCGGTAAGGTCATGGTAGACGAAATGGGGCGTCACGCAGTGTATATCAAGGACGTGGGATGGAGACATCGCAAGGGCGCAAAGCTCCACGCGATTGATAAAGACCTTGTGTTTACAACGGATATGCATCCAAAGGCACAAGCACACTGGATGGAAGCGTCTTATGAAGAAAACGCTGAGAAGTGGGCGCTTGTCGGAGAAAGAGCGGTGAAGTTGTGGCTTGAATAAAGAAGAAAAACCGAAAACGTTAGTATCTGCGTCGGAAAACGCAGATGTGAGCCGCGCAGTGCGGAAATGGCTGAATACGTACCCAAATAAACCGCTGTCCAAGCTTGACTTTGAATGGTTAGGCAAGAGCAGCGGTCTTTGTATATCCACCATACAGGCGGCATACAAGACCAAGCAGTTTATAGACGGGACATATCAGGCACAGTACCAGTTCAAAATCATTTACCGCACGACGGCAACAGACGCCGACGAGCGCATAACCGCTGACGAGGTGCTGGATAAATACGGCGAATGGGCAGAGCAGAACAGCGGCAGTCTGACCATAGCCGACGGCATTGCCGTTAAGAAGGTCAAGCGCGATACGGCGGCGGCACTTTTCGCCCGATATGAGGGCGATGTTGAGGATCACCAGATCCTTTTAACTTTACTTTACGAGGTGATTTAATGGCGGAATATACATTTACCACTACTGCGGGGCAGACCGTAGCGCGTGAGTTGCTGCTTGCTTACCTCAATACCGGCACAAGCACCGTGCCGGTATGGTCAGTGATCGGCAAGCGCGTTGAGGACAGCTCTGAGGAATACGACTGGAGCACCGAGAGCAAGAAAGACATTCTCGGTGATACCTATGGCACGATGAAGAAGCCTGTCATTACGCAGAGCTTTGAGCCGTGCGAGCTGGACAGTGGCGACACCGCACAGCAAAAGATATGGAAGATGGCAGTTGTCGATCAGGACGCTATGGCGCTTGCGGCGCAGGATATGCTTATTGTCCACACTTACGCGGGCTTTGCCGAACGCTACGAGGCTTGCATGGTCGAGGTCACCGGTCTCGGCGGCGAGGGCGGCGGCAGCGTCGGAATGCCGATCACCGTTACATACGGCGGCACGCGTACCCTCGGCAGCGCAGCAAAGAAGTCTGACGGCTCGATAGAGTTTACACCGGCAGCAGCATAATCAACAAGGGCGCGTATTACCGCGCCCTTGCTTTTTTAAGGAGGGAACTATGGCAGATAAACTTGTTTTCATGCCCGATGACGGCATACAGGAAATTTCGCTTAATAATAAAGTTTCGGTGTGGCTCAACCTTACCGATATAGATTTCGTGGAGCGCGTTTTTGATGCGTTCGATGCGATGGACAAGCAGCAGGATAAATATCAGGCGGCGCTCAAAAACGAAGCCGACGCAAAAACCGTGTTTGCAACTGCGCGCACTATGGACGCAGAGATGCGGGAGCTGATAAACGGTCTTTTCGGGTTTGATGTGTGCACTCCGCTTTACGGTCGTATGAACGTGTACGCAATGGCGGGCGGCCTGCCGGTGTGGTGTAACCTCATGCTTTGTCTCATCGAAAATATGAACGATACTTTTACTGCTGAAAAGAAAGCCACAAATCCGAAGCTGCAAAAGTATCTCGCTAAATTCAAAAAATGATTTATTCGTTGCCTATGTCGCTTAACGTGGGCGGCGTTGACCATGCCATACGCACAGATTACAGGGTCATCCTCGAACTTATAGAGGTCTTGAACGACCCGGATTTTTCCGACGCTGACAAGGCTGAAGCGACGATAGAGACGATTTTCCCCGAATGGGAGATGCTTTCTGACTACTCGGAAGCACTTGAAAAATGCTTCTGGTTTATCGACCTCGGACAGCCGCACGGAAAGAAATCTGCCCGTCTGGTGGATTGGGAAAAAGATTTCCCGTACATCATCGCGCCGGTCAACCGCGTTCTCGGCTACGAATGCCGGTCGGTCGAATATCTCCACTGGTGGACGTTCATGGGCGCGTATATGGAGATCGGCGGAGACTGCGCGTTCTCACAGATCGTCAATATCCGCTCCAAGCTGGCAAAGGGTAAGAAGCTTGAGAAGTATGAACGCGAATGGTTGAGGCAGAATCGCGAAATCGTAAATCTTCCGCAAAAATACACGGCGGAAGATGAAGAAATGTTGAAGAAATGGACAGGAGGCGGATAAATGGCAACTGAATTGAGATTCCCGGTGGAAATTGACGATAGCCAAGCCGCCAAAGAGCTTGACAAGCTTGTAAACAAGATGGACAAGCTCAAAGAAAACATAGCAAAAAATGAATCTGCGCGAGCGCCAATAGTTGAACAGCTCAAAGAGGCGCAGGACGCAGCCGTTGAAGCATATAACCGTGTCGAAGAGCTGAAAGCAGCGCTTGCCGAAAGCGAAGCGAAAACAAGCATAACGGGCAACGCTGATCCCGGTACTTATATTGCTGAAATCCAACGCCAGACGCAAATCAAGGCCGAGCTTGCGGAGCAAGAAAAGATAATGCAAGCCAAAGAAAAAGAGGCACAGAAGCTCGAAGCACAGGACAGTAAGATACTCGATGTGCTCGCTCAACAGACGGCGGAGCTTGAGCAAGCGCAAGAACGCGCAGGGAAGCTTACAGAACAGATAACGGACGCGACAAAGGGTAAGAATCTCAAGGCTATATTTGAGGGCACGCGGGCTGCTGTTAATAGCGGTGTGAAGAGCCTGCTTAGATACGGCATAGGCATACGCACGCTTTTCACGCTGTTCAGTAAGCTGAAAACTTATACGATCGAAGCGGTAAAGGCTTTTGCAGAAAATGACCCGGATACGCAAAAGAGCATCAACGAGCTGAAAGCATCTTTGCAGGGGCTTAAAGGCTCTTGGGGAGCGGCATTCGCACCGATCCTTAATGCGGTTATTCCTGTACTACAAACGCTTGTCGGCTGGCTCACAAAGGCCGCGAATGCGATTGCGGCATTTTTTGCGGCACTTAGCGGCAGGGGTTCTTTCAAACGCGCTATAACAGATACCGGAAAGCTGAGTGACAATCTATCTTCTGGCGCCGGGGCGGCAAAAGACATGAAAAAACAGCTCATGGGTATTGATACTTTGAATGTTATGTCGGACAACTCTGACACCGGCGGAGGCGGAGGAGGATCTGGCAGTGGGCTTGAATACGAAGACGTGCAGATAAGCGATAAGCTCAAAAACAATCTCGAAGCTATCAAGGACATAATCGTTGCCATCGGTGCAGGAATTGCTGGCTGGGGACTCGGGAAAGTCTTGACAAACCTCGGACTGATTAAAGGCGGTTTTAAACAACTGCTCGGAATTGCGTTGCTTGTAAGTGGCACAGTTGTTGCCATTAAAGGCGGAATCGACGCATGGAAAAACGGCATTGATTGGCAGAATCTCATTGAGATGATCGGCGGTGTTGCACTTGCTGCTGGCGGCGCAGCTCTCGAGTTTGGAAAGACGGGCGCGGCGATAACGCTCTTGATAGGCGGAATCGGTATGATTGTAACTGCGTTTCACGATTGGATAACGACAGGCGAATTATCCACGCAGACAGCGGCGCTTTTTGCGGGCGGAATTATCGCGATAGGGCTTGCCCTTACGCTGCTTACCGGGTCATGGATACCGCTTGTAATAGCCGCCATATTAGCGCTTGGAGTAGCCATCGTGAAGTGGTGGGATGAAATATCCGCGTGGCTTGACGGCGTTGTAGGGAAAGTGAATAGCTTTTTCAATAACGCTATAAAAACGCTTTCGGAAAAAGGAACTCTGATCACTGGCGTGTTTATACTTTTGTACGGAAGCGTTCAGACGATTTTCAACGCAATTGCAGGTGTTATAAAAACAGTGCTTGCAATTATCCGCGCGGTACTTATTACGTTTGCACAAGTAGTCAGAGGTTTTGCTACCGGCGATTGGGCATCGTCGCTTGAAGCGATTAAAAGCGCGTGGTTGGACGTGTGGAATAGCATCAAACAGACGGGCGCAAACATCATCAACGGCATTATAGGGACGGTTGAGGCGTTCGTAAATAATGTTATTGTTATGTTCAATCGGCTTGTCAGCGCAGTAAGCAGCGTCATGCAATTCTTCGGCGGCGGCGGTATAAGCTGGCGCGCCGGTACGGTATCTATCCCACGGCTTGCAAAAGGCGGCATAGTTGATACAGCTACTATGTTTGTCGCCGGTGAAGCCGGAAAAGAAGCCGTTGTGCCGTTAGAGCGTAATACACAGTGGGTAACAATGGTTGCGGATGGCATCGTTGACCGTATGACGGACAAGTTTGCCGGTCTGAACATGAGAATGCCCGCCGTTGCGGGCGGCTTTGTCGTGCCGCCTAATGCGTTTTCTCCCGGCGGCAGTTACGGCGGTATATCCCCGGAACTTGAAAGCAAGATAGACGCGCTGCTCGACCGTCTTAACGGAAACAACAGACCCATTGAGGTGCGGACTACCGTTGAACTGGACAAGCGCAAGGTCGGCGAGAGCATATACACCTATACCGAAGAGAGAAACAGGGGGCGGGGCAAATGAAGCTTGTAGTAAACGGCGTGGATATGCTTCCCTATCTCGACGGCGGCGGTTATAAGGTCACGCGCGAGGACGGCGACAGCCCGGACGCGGGACGCACAATGGATTACACCATGCACCGGGCGAGGATAGCGACGAAATTCCGCATAGACGCGACTTTCAAGATGCTGTATACTGCAGACGCTGAAATCGTTCTGCCCGCGCTGCTGCCGGAGTATGTCGAAGTGACCTATACTAACCCTTGGCTCAAGGGTACACAGGTCACGACGATGTACAACAACACCGGCAGCGCGACGGTCGACACCTCGTTCGGCGACGGAAAAGACCGCTGGAACATTGACGCGCTTGCACTTGTGGAGAGATAGCCATGCAGACGACGAGCGCCTTATACAAAGAAATAATCGCCGGTAATCATTGGTTTGAAACGAAAATGGTAATCGGCGATGACTTTTACCTCATAGACGAGAGCAAGAACTATATCACGTTTGGCGGAACGCGCATTTACTACGACTCTGACAGCGGCGGATATAGCGCCAATATGCTGAAAGAGATAAAAACCACTCAGCACGTGTTCACCGACGACAAGCCCGCTGTTGGCTGCTGCGTGTCGGCAGAGATAGATGTGACCATGATAAAGCCGACGGCAACGATCACCAAAATGTCTTCTCTGAAGCCATTTGTGCGCGCCTGCAACGCCGCAAAGCAAAGCGAATGGATACCTAAGGGCGTTTTCTATATCGACACCAGAAGTGACGGAGAGAGCACGGACGATATAGTATTTCACGGCTATGACGCTATGCTGAAAGCAGAAACGGACTTTCCAACGTCCGGCGATATTGGCACATGGCCAAAGACCGACATTGACACTGTGCGCTTTATCGCTGCACTGATGGGTGTGGAGGTCGATCCCCGCACGGTGGACATTATGCAGCGCGGTTATTTGGTACAGTATCCCGGGGGATACGCTATGCGTGAAATCTTGGGATACATCGCCGGTATGTACGCCGGGAACTTCATTATGACCGACGCGGGAAAACTCCGGCTCATACGTTTAAACGAGATCGGCATAGAGACACACTATCTTGTTGACAACGCCGGATATTCCATCAGGTTCGGGGGTGACAGAATACTTGTCTGATTCCGTTTTTATCGGGCGCAGCGCGGCGGGGTATACTACCACGCCCGCGCTTGCGAAATATACAAAGGTTGTTATTAACATCGACGATGACAACTATGTCGAAGCCGGAGACGGTGACAATGTATTAGAGCTGTCATGCCCGTGGGCAACGGCGCAGATGGCAGCAGATATCCTTGAAAGCATCAAGGATTACAGCTATCAGCCATACGATACAGATTGGGCAAAGCTTGATCCGGCGGCGGAGCTGGGCGATGGCGTGACCATAAACGGCGCATTCAGCGGTATTTTCACCAAAGAAACGACGTTTTCAACGCTCATGGCGGCGCGTATAGCCGCCCCGCAGGATAACGCCGTTGACCATGAATACCCGTATAAGTCGCAGACGGATAGAAAGGTAACGCGGCAATTCTCGGAGACCCGCGCGAGCCTCCGCGTGAATGCCGATAATATCGCCGCTGAGGTCTTGGCAAGGGAAAACGGTGAGAATGAAATGCGCGCTACGCTGCAGTTACACGCATCGGAGATTGCCGCGAGGGTGACGCAAACCGGCGGCGATAATAAAAGCTTCGGTTGGTCGCTGACAGCCGACGGTTTTATACTGTCCAGCAACGGACAGCAGGTGTTCAAAGCCACGAAAGACGGCGTTGATATCACCGGCAAAATAACCGCCACAAGCGGCTTTATAGGCAATAAATCCAACGGGTTTACCATCGGAGCCAACGCGATATATAACGCGCTGTCATCGCTGTACGGCACGACAAACGGCGTGTATATCGGCACGGACGGCATAGCTCTTGGCGGCGGCAAATTCCGCGTTGACAGCTCTGGCAATCTGTATGCCACAAGCGGCACGTTTACCGGCAATGTATACGCGAACCAAATACAGGTGGGCGGCGATGCGGGATATATCGAGGGTTCGCAGGTGGGGAACAACACCATAACGACCGCGAACACAAATGGTTATCTCAACGGCGGCGTTGCGAACGGATATTATGCCGGTGATGTGTTCTCCGGCGCAGCTGTGGCAAGCGCAATGACCGCAACCAGTGGCGGAATTACGGGGAATAGGTTGTTTAAATTGTACGGATATACCGTCGCACTCAGCTACATAAAAGACTATTCGGGTGAATTTTTCCCCGTTTTGACATTCGTGTAAGGAGGAAGTATGGATAAAATTATATTCGCGGACAACAGCGAATATAACTGCGGCTTTTGCGGTCTCGCCACGGTGGGGCTGCTTTTCGTCACACTGACGGGCATTTCCTTTGCAGAGGGCGCGGTTATATTCAGCGACGAGAAGAAAACCGGGAAAATACGATACGTTGCGGCAAACGGTGAAGAGACGGTGTTTGACCATTACACAAAGTTCGAATACCTTGTCAATGAACCGACCGGCGGCGTTCGCGGCGCGCTGAGACAGCAGTATGCAAGTGAGGTGCAGACCAATGAATGAGAAGATAGATGCAATAATCGCCGTGCTTGACGGCTTGCGCATAGACGGCATGGCGAACTTCGAGCGGCTTGTGTATGTCAAGCTGCTCCTCGAACAGTTGAAAGAAAAGGAGTGATGACCTATCGCGGACAAAACTGTTTCTGAGCTTCCGAGAGCTTCGTCAGTAACAACGGCAGATCTGTTTGTACTGGAACAGGCAGGACAGGCGAAGTCACTGACTGGGCAAGTGCTTGTACGCGACCTCGCAACAGCGCTCGACGGGCACGGCGGCATAAGCAGCATCACGCTGAACGATGATTACACACTGACCTTTACCATGGCCGATGAAACCACGGTCACAACGACCTCAGTGCGCGGCGCAACGGGCGCAAAAGGCGACAAGGGCACGGACGGGCGTGCTATTACAAGCGTGACTAAGACCGATACCAGCGGCCTTGTGGACACGTATAAAATACAGTTTTCCGATAACACAAGTACCACATTCACGGTGACGAACGGCGCAAGCATAAAATCTGTTGCCAAGACCGGCACAAGCGGCCTTGTGGACACGTACACGGTCACACTGACAGATAATACGACCTCCACCTTTACCGTGACGAACGGCAACGGCATAGCGTCGATCGCTCTGCAATCCGGCACTCACGCAGCAGGCACAACCGACGTATACAAGATAACCTTTGACAACGGACAGTATACCACATTCAGCGTTTACAACGGTCTGAATGGCTCCGGTTCTGTTGCGACTGTTAATGATAAGCTGCCTGACGCTTCGGGCAATGTTTCGCTTGCTGCTACCGATGTCGGTGCAACCCCGGCGATAAAAACGGCAACGGTCACACTCCCAGTCGCATCATGGACGGGCAGCGCATCGCCGTATTCACAGACGGTTGAGATCGACGGCACCACAGCAAACAGCCGCATTGACATTAATCCGGATGCTACCGTTATGAACGGCGCAATGGAGGGCGGCTACGGCCTCGTATTTGGCAACAACGCCGGAACTATCACCGCTTATGCAGTCGGGGATAAACCCACTGCGGCGATCACCGTGCAAGTGAGCATTACGGAGGTGACAGCATGAGCGAGATATTCGGCAATGGCGTCATGGGCGGCGGAGGCTTGACAAACTCAAAGCTTGCCCTCGCCAATGCACAGGCTGCAGATGTGCGCAGCGGTAAAAAGTTCTATGCCGGGGATAAGCAGATCAAGACCGGCACCCTCGCCGACGTTACGCAGGCCACCCCCGCGATAACTGTCGACGCTGCAGGTAAGATCACCGCCTCAGCGACGCAGGCCGCGGGCGTAGTCGCCGCCGGGACGAAGTCCGCGACGAAGCAGTTGACGGTTCAAGCGGCGAAGACGGTGACGCCCAGCACTTCAGCGCAGACAGCCGTTGCAAAAGGCGTATTCACGACCGGTATCATCACCGTCGCCGCCGTCTATGCTGTGATCCGAGTCACCTACCCCTCGGGTTCGACCTGCACTTGCACGAACGGCAGTAAAACGCTGACGGCCAAGGACACGAGCGGCAAGGCGTTGTTTGTTATTCCCTCCGCCGGAACGTGGACGGTCACGGCGGTCAGCGGCAGCAAGAGCACGAGCAAAACGGTATCAATCACCGCCGAGGGACAGGTCGAGACTGTAACGCTGATGTATGGGCTCTATATCTTTAAAAATGGATCGGGGCTGACGTCTGGGTACTCGATCAAGAGCAACAGCATGATTTCTGCGCCGACAGTTTCAGACGACACAATCAGTTGGTCTGGCAACTCCGACAGCGGCGGCGTAGCATTCTATATCGACCCCGCCGTCGCGTTGAGTGGTTATACAAAACTGTGTGTCGATTTTGAGTGCTCATACAACTACGGCGGGACCTACGGCATGGGATTTGGCGTCGGCACGGATGCCGCTACCGGCCTTATGATCACAAATACAAGCTGGACTGCCAAAGTTACCAGCACAGCGCAGGGCGCAATTGCCCGGAATACGGTGCAGTGCGATATATCGGCGCTGACAGACTCGGAGTACATTAAAGTCGTAGGATCATATTCTGCCGGCAAAATCTATAACATCTGGCTTGAATGAGGGGGCGCAGCATGACAATCTACATAGACAGCGATTATAAGTGTTACGTCTCCGCATCTGACGGACGCAGAGCAATTGAGGTTAACGACTTCAATGGCAAATGCCCGGAATGGATAGAAAGTTACCGCTTCGTCCCCGAGGGCGAGACGTGGGTAAAACCCAACGGCGAGATGTTCCGCGGGGAGATGGTTTCCCCATGGAAGGACTTGGGCGAGGCTTATGCGGCGCAGGCGGCGTATGTAACTGCGCAGAATGCGCAGTATGAAGCGGCATTGACCGCCATCGAAAACGCGTTGGAGGTAACGACATGACCATTGAAGAGAGAGCAGAACGGTGTTTGACCCGTATCGCCGAGATCAAGCAGGGTGGTAGCTCTGCTGAAGTTGAGGACATGCGCGCCGCTCTCGCAGCATTGGGCGTGACCGATGAAGATGAAGAGGAGGGCAGCACATGAGCTATCTCAGTAATGCACAGAAGCTCCGCGCGGCTATTAACGGCGCGGGAGCGATGCTGACGGATGAACAGGCGCTGACCGTGCCGCTCATCTTTCCTGCGTGGCGCGGCGATGGCATAAGTTATGCCGCAGGCGACAGAGTAATGTACGGCGGCGTACTTTATAAATGCCTGCAAGCTCACACATCGCAGAGCACATGGACACCCACGGATGCACCGTCGCTTTGGGCTAAGGTACTGATACCCACGCCGGGTGAGATACCCGATTGGGAGCAGCCGAGCAGCACTAACCCCTACGCCAAGGGCGACAAGGTCAAGCACAACGGAAAGACTTGGATATCTAATCTCGACGGGAACGTCTGGGAACCCGGCGTGTACGGATGGACGGAGGTAACTGAATGAGCGCGATAACAATCTATGAACAGCTCCGCAAGCACGGCATGACAGCTGCCGGAGTTTGCGCCATGCTCGGCAACATGAACGCTGAGAGCGGCCTGAAAAGCAACATTGCCCAGCGCGGCATGACAAGCCTTACAGACGAAGAGTACACCCGACAGGCCGATAGCTACGCTATTTCACAGGCGAACTTCATTCACGATGCGGTGGGGTACGGGCTCTGCCAGTGGACGTATTGGAGTCGCAAGCAGGCGCTCTTGGATTACGCGCACAGCGTAGGCAGAAGCGTCGGCGATGAGGAAATGCAGGTAGATTTCTGCGTCGGAGAACTCAAGGCAAGTTACGCCGGATTGTGGAACTTCCTGTGTACCACTGAGGACACCTACGAGGCCACAAGCCGCATATGCAAGGAGTATGAGCGCCCTGCGGTGAACAACATCAACACTCGCTACGGCTACGCTCAGAAGTATCAGGCCGAGCTTGCAGACGGTGCAGAGCCGGAGGAGACTCCGACAGAGGAAACCTACTGGCCACCCCGCATGATCTGCGAGGGCATGTCCGGCGCTGATGTAGGCGTGGCTCAGGCACTGCTTGTTGCGCACGGCGCGGAGCTTGCCATAAGCAGCGTGTTCGATGCGAAAACGAAAAACAGAACGATGGAGTTCCAGAGTGGCTGTAATCTCCATGCAGACGGGATTATAGGCAACGACACGTGGTCGGCACTGTTGAGGAGGTGAGCGGCGATGAAGTGAACACGCGCAATCCCAAATACATAGAACGAGGAACGATAAATGGAGCTTTTGAAAACCATCATATCTTGTTGCGGCGCAGCTCTGGTCACTGGAATATTCTCTGTGATCCTCGCAAACAAGGGCATTAAGAAAGAGCGGCAGGCGGCGGACGACGCCGTCATGGCAAAGCTGGATGCGCTCGGCAAGCAGCTCGATGAGCATATCCGTAAGGACGCAGCGGCAAAAGCTGACGAGTCCCGCAGCCGCATACTGCGATTCGGTGACGAGGTACGCCGCGAAGTGCTGCACACAGAGGAACACTGGATTGATATCCTCAGAGACATAGACCGCTACGAGAGCTTTTGCGACGGTCATCCGGATTACGAGAACAACCGTGCGACGCGCACAATTCAGTATCTTAAAAACGTCTACGACGGGCGTTTGAAGAAAAACGACTTTTTGAAATGAGGTAATAATATGAAGCTTTCCAACAAAGTATACGATGTTCTCAAGTGGCTGGTAGTCATTGTCCTGCCCGCCGTCAGCACGTTTTACAGCACCGTCGCGCCGCTGTTCGGCTGGTATGACCCCGGCACTGTCGCGCAGGTCATCAGCGCCGTCTGTGTACTTGCAGGCGCGGTCATCGGCATATCTACGGCTGAGTACAATAAGACCAAGTAACACCTCGGCGCAAACAAAAAATCCTTGTAAACCGACAAAACGGAGGACAGATGAAAGAATCCGTGAAAAATTTCTGCCGCTTGAATGGGCTGAACCAGCGATCAGCAAACCTTGTAGACATGCTATATAATGCGTACATAGGAAGTGAGGCTAACGACAACAGCAGAAATAAAAACCAGTCTGATAACGCCAGGGGAGAAGAACAAACTGCAATTTCCGAGAGCACTAAAGGAGCAGTTTGAACGCGACTGCGGCTTTACCGACGAGGAGTTGACCATATCCCGCATGAGGGCGCGGGGAATGAGCATCTTGCAAATTTCCTTTGCTCTTCAAACGGAAACCGAGCTGTACGGCACCGAGAAAGTCGAGCGCCGTATACGGAGCATAAAAAACAAAATAGCTACCGCGATTGATGGCTAAATAATGTGTTGATGAGGGCTAACCGATGGGTTAGCCCTCTTTTTTTATGCGAGAATATCAGCAGAAAGGACGTGACATAATGGATTACCCACAGTATTACCAACAGCCCGCGCAACAGCCACAGCAGCAGTTCTACGGCGGTTATCAGCGGCCTATGCAGCAGGTACAGCAAGCACCGCCGGGGTACGTCTGCAAGCCCGTGACAAGCCGTGAGGAGGCCGTAGCAACGAGCACGGACTATTTCTCTCTTGGTGTCGTAATGCCAGACTTGGGGCACGGCATGATCTATCTCAAGCGATTTAACCAGCAGACCGGATCATCCGACTTTTTCGAGTTCCAGCGGTATATACCGGAACAGTCTGCACCGGTGGAGTATGCGACAAAAGCCGATCTTGATGCGCTCCGGGCGGAGTTGACACCTAAGAAGAAACGGAGGGCAGACGACGATGAATAACCCAATGATAGGGCTGATAAACCTTGCCCGTAGCGGCGGCAATCCCATGACGCTTATACAGCAGATGGCGGGGAGGAATCCGCGAATGCAGCAAGCGTACAGCATGATACAGGGGAAAAATCCGGAACAGCTCAAACAGATGGCCGAGAACATGGCGAAAGATCGCGGCATGACAGTTGAGCAAGTCGCTAAGAATATCGGTTTGATGTAAATAAAAACCCGCTCCGCTGTTGCAGCAGCGGAACAGGTAAGGGGCAAGAACGTAAGTTCTTCTATAAATAAGTATAGCATAAAGGCGGGCTTGTGGCAAGCTTGCAATTAAATATTCTATCAGTTCACGGCATCTTGACAAAAAGCCGCTCACTGGATGCAACCGAGAGCGTACGGCTCGGATGTAAATAAACTGATAGGAGACTTTTTATGGCAGACGATTTTATGAGCGGATTTCTCGCCGGGCAGGGCGACGGTAATTCCAATCGCGGCGGAATGTTCGGCGGTGATGGATGGTGGGCTATCATCATCTTCGCGCTGATCTTCGGTTGGGGCAACGGCGGCTATGGCTTCGGCGGCGGCAATTCCGGCGGTGTAGCCGATGGCTATGTCCTTGCCTCCGACTTTGCGAACGTTGAGCGCAAGATCGACGCGGTGAACAACGGCGTTTGTGACGGCTTCTACGCGATGAACACTGGAATGCTTAACGGCTTTGCCGGTGTGACGCAGGCCGTGACGAGCGGATTCTCTGCGGCGGAGCTTGCCCGATGCAATCAGCAGGCGGCACTTATGCAGCAGCTTAACGCCATGCAGATGCAGGCACAGGAATGTTGCTGCGAGAACCGACAGGCGATCGCGCAGGTGCGCTATGACATGGCAACGCAGGCTTGCGACACGCGCAACACCATCCAGAACGCAGCACGTGACATAACCGACAACCAGAACGCGGGGACGAGAGAAATTCTCAACTTCCTCACGAACAACCGACTGCGTGAGCTTGAGGCGGAGAACTCCACACTGAAGCTCGCAGCGTCTCAGGCGGCGCAGAATAACTACCTTGTCAACACTCTGCGCCCTGCACCCATACCGGCGTATCAGGTGCAGAACCCCTATTCGTATGGCGCGAACGGTTGCGGCGGCTGCGGCAACTATTAAGCAAAACTGATATCGGGGCGGGGATAACCCGCCCTTGAAAGGAGATTACTATGTCATGTAAACCCGTATGTCAGCTTTGCCCAAAGCTGATACTCAGCCAAGCGATAACGTTTGCCGATGGCAACGTAGTTGTCAACCTCCCGGACGGCAGCTATACCAACGGCGGGAAATACTGTATCGTGTTGGCACAGACCATACCCGCGACGGCGACGATCAACGCGCCGGTCGTGTTCACCATCGGCACGGGGACAACTCAATTTCCGCTGACAAACCGCTGCTGCGCACAGGTGACAGCGTGCGGAGTGCGGACGCGGACGAAGTACAGCACCATCGTTGTCACGAACTCAACGGGCGCAACGTTCCGCATGATCGGAAACCCGTGTTGCTCTCCGAGCAACAATCTTACCGCAGTTAACGCGGCAACAGGAGGTGCGACAACATGAGCAGAACCGACCGCATAATGAGAATCCGCGACTATCAGCCGCAGGACAAATACCGTGACCGCCGGGGGCGCGAGCATTACGACAATGGCCGTTACGCGCCGCGCAATGAATACCGCGACAACTACCGGGATGATTACTATGAGCGCCGCAGAATAGGCTTTGACTACGATGCACCGCGCATGGGTGATCCGGTGAGCTATGGCGGGGATTATGAGCGCGGTTATGGCGGCGGCAGTATGTACAACGGCATGAGCCGCGAGATGGCGGACGAATGGATGCACGATCTTGAAAATGAGGACGGCAGCAGGGGCGCACATTGGAGCTACGATCAGACGTCAAATCTTCTTAGCCAGAAGAAATACGACTGCGATCCGATAGAGTTCTATGTTGCAATGAATATGTTGTACTCTGACTATTTCAAGGTTGCAAAGAAGTTCAACGTTAACAACACAGAGTTCTACGCCGATCTTGCCGAAGCGTTCCTCTGCGACAAGGACGCAGCAGACGATAAGCTCATAAGATATTATGAGTGCGTCGTAGACTAAGCCGGAGGCCGGGGGCAATCCCCGGCCTTTTTGTTGATAATAAGGTTAATAATAGCCAGCGGTGGCACGTCTTGAAAAACTCTTGAATAACTGCTTGCTGAACCGTCTTTTTGAGTGATTTTCTATTATCAACGTATTATTAACGAAAACCAGCAAACCGTTGGAAATAGGCGCATTTTTCATGAATGGGGTTCAAGAGGCCGCTGGTTCAACTCCAGTCACTCGGACCAGCGTCGGAGCAAAGTTCGCTTTGCTCCGACTTTTTTTGTGTCAATTGACGCGGGGTGGATTCTGTGCTATGCTGTCGCTGGATCGTAAAAAAGGAGAGGAAACCTCATGTTTAAGAATAACAAAAAAGGCATTATCGCGCTTGCGCTGGTACTGGTGCTCGCGGTCGCCGCGCTCTTCGTGTGGCAGGCGGCAAAGCCCGAGACCCATCAGGGCAGCAAGGAGATCGTCGTGAACATCGACCACCTTAATGGGGACGATGCGAGCTATACCATATATACAGACGCCGAATATCTCCGTGCGGCGCTCGAGCAGGAGAACCTGATCGAGGGCACGGAGAGCCAGTACGGGCTCTATGTGACTTCCGTCGACGGCGAAGCCGCGGATGAGAGCAAGCAGGAATGGTGGGGCTACAGCGTGAACGGCACATTTGCCGAGCTCGGTGTGGACAGCCAGCCCGTTGCCGACGGAGACGTCTATGATTTTGTCCTGAATGTCGGCTGGTAAGCTCACGATACGCGAGGTAGCGGAGCTGTCGCTGTTCTGCGCGCTGATGGTTGCGGGCAAGGAGTGCCTGCGCGTCATCCCGAATGTGCATCCCGTCACGCTCCTGCTGCTTCTGGCGACTATAATCTATGGAGTGAAGGCGCTCTATCCCGCTTTCGGCTTTGCGCTCCTGGAGATCGCGCTGTACGGCGCCGGGATATGGAACCTGATGTATCTCTATGTCTGGCCGATCGCCGTGCTCATTGCGCTCCCGTTCCGCAGCAGCCGCAGCCGCGCACTCTGGGCGGCGATTGCCGGGGCGCACGGCCTGTTCTTCGGCGCGATGTGCGCCGTGCCGTATCTGTTTATCGGCGGCTGGCAGATGGCGCTGTCGTGGTGGATATCCGGAATACCGTATGACGTGATACACTGCGTGTCAAACACCGTCCTCACCTTTGCGCTGCTCCCGCCGCTGCGTGACCTGCTTGAGCGCAGACATAATATGAAGAATGACTGAATACCGGGCGCGGTTTCCTGTTACGAGGGAACCGCGCTCGGTATTTATATTTTAACGCAGCTCAGAAAAATTATGGAATTTTCAATATAACAATAGAATTCTTGTTAATATGTTGAAAATCTTCTCTGTAATTTGTTAAAAAAGCAGAAAGAAAAAAGCACATGTTGACAAAAAGCTGTTAAGTTCATATAATATACATACATTTTGGGGACGGTGCGAGCCGTTTCCACAATAAATAGGAGGATAAAATGAAAAAAGTATTTGCACTGATCCTTGCTCTCTGCATGGTATTTGCACTCTGCGCCTGCGGCCAGACCGCAGAGCCCGCAGCGACCGAGGCTCCCGCAGCTGACACTGCTGCCGATGCCGCTCCCGCTGAGGACACCGGCTGGGCTCCCGACGGCCCCGTTACCATGATCGTTGCCTACAAGGCAGGCAACGGCACCGATGTTACTGCCCGTGTTCTTGCTCAGTACGCTGAGAAGTACATCGGCCAGACCATCGTTATCGAGAACGTTGACGGCGGTTCCGGCTCCCTTGGCTGGTCCCAGCTCGCCGCTGCTGATCCCGACGGCATGACCATCGGCTTCATGAACCTGCCCAACTTCAACTCTTCCATCGTCAAGGGCCTCGGCACTTACACCACTGCCGACTTCAAGGCTATCTGCAACCACGTCACCGAGACTTCTCTGGTTCTCGTCCGCGCTGACGACGACCGTTTCGCCACCATTGATGACCTCGTCGCTTACGCCAAGGAGAACACCACTGTTGCTTCCACTAACGGCGCACAGGCTTCCAACCACATCGGCGCACAGGCTTTCGCCAACTCCGCTGAGTTCAAGTACACCGATCTTCCCCAGGGCAACACCGCTGACGAGCTGCTGAGCCTTCTCGGCGGCGAGGCTGACTGGTGCGTTGCAAAGGTCGCCGACATTGCCGGCCGTACCGATGTTAAGCCTCTCGCAGCTTTCTCCACCGAGCGCGTTCCCGAGTTCCCCGATGTCCCGACTCTTGGCGAGTGCGGCTACTATGACAAGTGGCTCGGCTCCTCCCGCTGCATCGTTGCTCCCGCCGGCGTGAGCGATGAAGTCATCGCCTTCTACGAGGCCGCATTCAAGGCCACCATGGAAGATGCAGATTACCTCGCAGCCGCTTCCGAGTTCGCAACCGATTATAAGGATGCCGCCACTACCGCCGCTCTGATCGAGGAGCAGCAGGCATTCACCGAAGGCCTTGCTACCGGCTTCTGGTACGAATAATCAGATATGTTATATTAACCTGATAATTGATCCTGAACGGGGCAGGCATGCCTGCCCCGTTTTTCTTTAAGGAGGAGTACCCCTTGAAAATGAAGAAAACGGACATAGGCGTCGTCGGCTTCATGTATGCCGTCTGCGCGTTCTTCTATGTCTATAGCTACCAGCTCACCGCCGAGAGCAAGAAGTACCCCATGTTCACCATCATCCTGCTCTTCGGTCTGACTACGCTCTATCTCGTTCAGATGATAATCGCAGCGCGGAAGTTCGGCGTCGAGAGCGGTGTCAATGAGGTGTTCGAAGGCTTCAAGCCCGCGCAGTTCTTTGTCTCCCTCGCACTTACCATCGTCTATTTCCTCATGATGAAGTATCTCGGTTTCTTTACCGCTACCGTGATCTTCATGTTCGCGTCCCTGCTCTATCTGAATGTTCCGGTGCTGGCCTCCGTTATATCGGTCGTGTCAGTCAACCTGCTCATATATCTGGCGTTTGTTCAGTTCCTCGGCGTTCGTCTGCCCAAGGGACTGCTGTTCTAAGGGAGGGATAGACTATGCTTCAGACTTTACAGCAGATGGGTCAGGGCTTCGTCAGCGCCCTCACCTGGATAAATCTTCTTGCCATGGTCGGCGGCGTGTCCCTCGGTATCGTCATCGGCTGTCTGCCTGGCCTCTCGGCCGCGATGGGCGTTGCGCTGATGCTGCCGCTCACCTTCACCATGCCTGCTGATACCGGGCTTATCGTCCTCGGCGCTATCTATTGCGGCGCTATCTTTGGCGGCTCCATCTCCGCCATACTCATCCACACCCCCGGCACCCCGGCTTCTGCCGCAACGGCTATCGAGGGCTACCAGATGACCTTGCAGGGCAAAGCCGGTAAAGCGCTGGCGACGGCCTGCTGGTCGTCCTTCTGGGGCGGCCTGCTCAGCTGCATTTCGCTTTACTTCTTCTCCCCGCTGCTGGCTCAGCTCGCGCTGAAGTTCATGTCGGCGGAGAAGTTCTGGCTTGGCATATTCGGCCTTACCATAATTGCCGGTGTTTCGAGCAAATCCATGGTCAAGGGACTCATGTCCGGTGCGCTCGGTCTGCTTATCTCCACCATCGGCCTTGATCCCATCGACGGCACCAAGCGCTTCATGTTCGGTCAGGCCTTCCTCGCCGAGGGCATCAACGTCACCTGCGCGCTGATCGGTCTGTTCTCGATGTCTCAGGTGTTTATCCTCGCCGAGAAGGAGATCAAGAAGCGCGCCAAGGCCGCAAAGTTCACCGATAAGATCGCCCTCACGAAAGAGGAAAAGAAGATACTTGCCCCGACCGTTATCCGCTCCTGGATCATCGGCAACATCATCGGCATACTCCCCGGTGCGGGCGCATCCATCGCATGCTTCATGGGCTATAACAGCGCAAAGCAGTTCTCCAAGCATAAGGAAGACTTCGGCCACGGCGCGATCGAAGGCGTCTGCGGCTCCGAAGCCGCGAACAACGCCGTCACCGGCGGCTCGCTCATCCCGATGCTTACCCTCGGTATCCCCGGCGAATCCGTCACGGCAGTTCTCATGGGCGGCCTTGTCATTCAGGGCCTTGCTCCGGGACCGGAGCTGTTCACTAAGTACGCTCCCATGACCTACACCTTCTTCGCGGGCTTCGTGCTCGTGCAGTTCTTCATGCTGGCCATCGGTATGCTTGGCTGCCGCGGCTTTGCGCAGATCTCCCGCCTGTCTGATGCTATCCTCATCCCTGCAGTCACGGTGCTGTGCTTCGTCGGCTCCTACGCCATCCACCGCAACCTGAGCGACGTCGTCGTCATGCTCATCTTCGGCGGCCTCGGCTACCTGATGCGCAAGTTTGATCTGAACACGGCGGCGGTCGTCCTCGCGCTCATCCTTGGACCCATCAGCGAAAAGGGCTTGCGCGGCGCGCTGCGCGTCAGCGACGGCGATATAGGCTGCCTGTTCACATCCCCCGTGAGCTGGGTGCTCATCATCCTCAGCATCGTCGGCATATTCTCCCCGATACTCATGGCAAAGTTCGAGAAGAAGGTCACCGGTGAGGACGAGTTCGTCACCGAGAGCTGACGCTTATCCCACAAACGATATAACATCAAAAGCTCCCGCGGCCATTAGACCGCGGGAGCTTTTGATATAAAGACTTATATGATGAGTCCGTATTTGTCCTGAAGCGGGGCAAGCGCCTCGTCTGTCAGGCTGCCCTCGTACAGCGCGCGCCCCTGATAGACACGCAGCCCGGCCTCCAGCAGCTCCGCATCGCCGCTGACAAGGCACAGCGGCTTTCGCAGCATATACTGATAGTCCGCCAGCGCGTCAACGTCTGCCCAGTCGTTCAGCCCGAATGCGGCCATCGGCCACTCGTCCGAGAGAGCTTCTTCTATCGCGGCCTCGGTGCTGCCGCCCGCCGTGATGACCGCACCGTGCCCCGCATCCGTCGGGAGATACACGGCTTCCTTTTCCGTCGCCGCGGGGAGCAGGTCTGTAAACTCCGGTGCGGGGCGGTTATACGACGCGCCGTCGAGCGCCGCGCGCAGCGCGGCGATGTGTCCCTCGTCTGTGCCGCAGCAGCCGCCGAACACCGCGACCCCGGCCTTGAGCATTTCCGGTACGTATGATGCAAAGTGCTCCGGAGGGCAGTCGTACACGGTCTTTCCGTCGACGACCTCGGGCATGCCAGCGTTCGGCTTTGCGATGAGCGGGATACGCGCGTAACGGCGCAGCCGCTGGAGCTGGAGCAGCATCTTGTCCGGACCGGTGGAGCAGTTGAGCCCGAAAGCGCTCACACCCATGCCCTGCATCACGGTCAGCGCCGCGGCCATGTCCGTGCCCGTCAGGCTCCTGCCGCTCTCGTCGCAGGTGAAGGTGACAAAGATAGGCTTGTCGCTCACACTGCGCACTGCGAGCACTGCTGCGCGTGCGTCGGACAGGGTCATCATCGTCTCTATCACGAAGAGGTCGACCCCCGCCTGCTCAAGCCCCGCGGCCTGCTCGGTGTATATATCCACAAGCTCCTCAAATGCGGCGTCTCCGAGCGGCGCGAGGAAGCGTCCTGTCGGCGCAATGTCACCCGCGACCCACGCGCGGCCGTCCGCCGCCTGCCTGGAGAGCGAGGCAAGCTCACGGTTCATCTGCGCCGTGCGGTTGAAAATCTTCCTGTCCTCAAGCTTCTGGCGGTTTGCGCCGAAAGTGGGGGAGTACAGGATCTTTGAGCCCGCTGCGACGTATGCGCGCTGAACTTCAAGGATGCTCTCCGGGTGCTCAAGCACCCACTGCTCGGCACTCATGTCGCCGGTGAAGCCGCGCTTCTGCAGCTGCGTACCGGTTGCACCGTCAAGAATGATGGGAAAGCGCATTTCCATTTTATTGTCCTCCGTGTATCGGTGTATCAGAAAGTTAGATTATCCGTAAAAGCGTCAGCAAAATCGTCCCTGCCGGATAGCTCTATGTCCCGGCACTTTGCAGGGATGCTCCGCAGCCTTTCCCAGTTCGCGCCGTCAAGCGCGAGCATGGACGCGCCTGCAAGCGCGGTGTTGCCCATGACGCGGAGCTTGCCGAGAGTTCCCTTTGGAAGCATCCCTATCCGCACGGCGCTTTCGGGCTTGAGGTAATTCCCGAAGCCGCCCGCGATCTCCACGCTCTCAAGCTCATACGCTGTGATGTGCCGCTGCTCCAGCAGCACGCGGATGCCGCCAGCGACCGCGGCTTTGGCAAGCTGCAAATTACGCACGTCTGCTGCCGTGAGGGACACCTGCTGTGTCAGGTGGAACAGGCCGTTCCCGTTTTCGTCCCGCGTCAGGTAGCGCCGCATATGCTCCGGTGCTTCCTCCGGGGGGAGGAGCCGCCCGCCGGGGGCTATCACTCCGTGCTCCAGCAGCACCGCCGCCAGATCGACAAGCCCGGAGCCGCACAGCCCGGCAGCTTCTCCGCCGCCAATCACGTCGAGCATGAAGCCGCGGTCATAGACCGCATGGCGCACCGCCCCCGTGATGCCGGGCATGCCGCAGCTTATGCCCGCGCCCTCGAACGCAGGCCCCGAGGCCACGGCGCAGCAGAGGATGCCGCCGCTGCCGCCGAGCGCCATCTCGCCGTTCGTGCCTATATCGAGAAACAGCCGCTCCCCGGGGCGCTCCGCCATTCCAACGGCGAGTAGCCCCGCGGTGATGTCCCCGCCGACGTAGCCCGCCACACATGGCGCGAGACGCACGGGGATGCCGTCAAGCGCCGCGCCGAGTGTGTCTTCAAAAAGCATCTCGGGCTTGAACGGTGCGCGTGCGATGGAGCCGACCGGCCTGCCGTCAAAGATATGCTGCATGACCGTGTTACCAACGAGCACCAGCTCCCGCACCTCGGTTTTGCTGCGCCCGGCGTCACCGAGCGCCTGACGGAGCAGCTCCGTGATCTGCCCGCGGATGCACCGGGAAAGCTCCGCAAGGCCGTCCGGGTTTTCAAGCGTATACTGTATGCGGCTGATAACGTCCGCCCCATATGAAGCCTGACGGTTCCAGCCCTGCGCCTCGGCAAGGAGCTCACCGGACGCGCGGTCAAACAGCCGCAGCGCCGCAGTCGCCGCAATAAATGCGGCCGGCATATACCGGTACTGTTACATCACCCGCACGGCAATGGGTATCATCCCTCAGCAGCTCCTGAACAAGCTCAAAATCACGCACGGAAATAATAGCCTCATGTGTACCTTCCACGCGAAGCCACTCACTTTCAGCTTTTGTAACCACTGTCTTGGTTTTATAATTCGGCGTAGTTCGTTTGCCTTGGATCATTACACCAAGATAGATTTCATTTTTCAGAATACGCCTTACGGAAACATGGCTCCATACGGCTTTTGAAGATGTCTGAAAGCTTGTTTTGTAATTGCTTCCGCTCAGTTTCTTATATTCTGCAGGTGAGGGGATACCAAGTTCGTTCAGACGTACTGCGATATTCTGCGGGCTCAGCCCTTCGATTTTCCACCGGAAAATGTCCCTTACAACATCTGCGGCAAATTGATCAACAACCAACTTACTCTTATCATTGCTGTCTTTGACATATCCGTAAGCCACAAATGCTCCGGCATACTCTCCGTTTTGCTTTTTTGCCGTAAGGTTTGTGCGGATCTTGGTGGATATATCCCGGATATAAAAATCATAAACGAAGCTGTTGATCGTAAAGGCAAGATCATCCGAGGAGGTTGCCGAAAGCGAATCATAGCCCTCGTTTATGGTGATAAACCGCACGCCGAGTTTGGGGAAAATCTTTTCTTTGTATTTTCCCACATCAATATAATCTCTGCCGAAACGGGACTGATCCTTTACGACTACGCAATTGACCTTTCCCGCCTCAATGTCCTTCATCATTCGCTGAAATTCAGCACGGTCAAAGTTGGAACCGCTTTTTCCGTCATCCTTGTACTCGTCATACAGTTCGAGCTCCGGATGCAATTTCATAAAGTCATATATCAGCTTTCTCTGGTTGCTGATACTGTTGCTTTCGCTTTTGGCTCCCGAAGAGCACGAAAGGTCGTCATCCTCCTTCGATAAACGAAGATAGATGGCAACCTTGAATGTTTGATCTATAATCTTATTCATAGCGCCACTCCTATCTGTATTATTCGAGTACGAATAAACAGCCGGAGTTATCGCTGATTTTGTCCGTATTTGATTATAGCACAGACAACCGAGAAAATCCAGCCGTTACACTTAAATTCTGCATGGTAATTATTTACATTACATTGAAGCAATCATGGAGGTAAAGCTGTCGGTAAGGGATTTGTCCTTGTCTGCGTATGATACCCGGACAACGACATCTCCGACCTTAAAGCAATACGGATCCTTGATCTGTTCAACATAAGACCTTACGCGCTCTTCCAGCGGCAGGCTTTTATCTATCACGACATCTCTGATATCCACCAGCTCAGATAAGTTCTTTTCAGACTGTTCCATAAATCATTACACCTCCATGTGTTCGTCTTTACAACTTGTATTTTTGCCATAATTTACTTGGTATATTCAAAAACAAAATGCTCATTGCCTCCGCCTGCAGCGAACAGGTCCACAGAAATTTCATCTCCCCGCCTTCATTGTGGCCGGGCCGCGAGTTACGGGAGTACCATTGTGCCCGGCCGGATCATCGCGGTATACGGGAGCCACCCGTATATCAGTGCTCCTGGTTCTGTTCGCCACACAGACGGATAGCCGCTTCCCGGTTCGGGGATGTAGAGGATAAGCTGTTCAATTTTCAAGGTACAGGTAAGCGCGGGGGTGCCTTACACAAGTAAATACGGACAGTTTTTTCGTTCCATACACTCGCCGACAAAAAAATTCAAAAAATGCCGGCTTCAGATATCCCGAAACCGGCATTCGCCTCAAATCTTAAATTTTGAGATGTTAAGCGCAATATGTATGAGAATGTACTGCTTCAGATCCTCATCCAAGCGGCCATACAAATAGGAATTATGCTCAATCATCGGCATATACAATTCCAGTATGGACTCTAAATCCCGATGATTTCCCAAAACGGCCCCTTGCAGAACCTTTTTGAACTCAGATGCGTTCATTCATCATCACCGCCTTCCATCAGACGGGAGCGTAGCTTTTTCAGTGCAATGCACCTTTGATTTCTAACATACTGCAACGAGCAGTTGAGCCTTTCGGCTGTTTCTGTTTCGCTCAGGTCTGCCAGAAACAGCAGTTCCATTACCTGCCGACGCTTTAATGGCAGCTCCATAAAAGCCTTTGTCAGCCGTTCCTCTTCAAAATCATACGGGGTCTGCATTCTTGTGCTGCTCGGCCATAATTCGCGTTGTGCCAGATCAATAAGCTCCTTCTCCGGTATATCCTCGTAGGATATGGTTTCCGGATGATTTTCATATTTCCGCAGGTAATCGATTTTCGCACGCTTAATTACTGTCTCAAGCCATCGCGTAAACTTTGCCCGTAGCTCATCCCGTTCGGGATATTCCTGTCTGTGGTCCATTTTCATGCCTCCTTGGGGCATGCCACCACAGCAGGGAGAAGCCGTACCGTTTCACGGCACGGTTTTCAGCGATATACGCAACATGCCATGATGGCATGCTGTGAATAAAATAGTGGTTGGTCGTTACGATGATTATCACAGCGATCAGAACATCGGATTCACCTCCTTCCAAAGGTTATAATAAAAAACGACCATACCAC
>ERZ857840.805-NODE-805-length-40808-cov-9.404216_pt1 | contig 40808 bp, 28 predicted proteins | sample MGYA00519760_ERZ857840 | MGnify/ENA primary metagenome ERZ857840 (study PRJEB31778, sample SAMEA3449371) | human gut metagenome | biome: human gut; feature: human-associated habitat; material: faeces | place: United Kingdom | collected 2010/2012 ... | reverse complement strand
CCGTCCGTGAGGTGGAGCGCCTCTTGCTGGGCGTGGAAACGAACATCACCGGCTGGCAGAGAAGGCAGAATCAGAACAACAATTTCTCCGCTGTGGTTCCCTACGACATGGAGCTTCAGCGCAAGGAATCCAAAGAGTTTTTGGACGATCTGACCACCCGTGACCAGCGCATGATGTTTGCGGTGGTCACAATGGTGATCACCGCAGACTCCAAGGAACAGCTGGACCTGGATACGGAAACGGTGCTGTCTACGGCGAGAAAGCACATGTGCCAGATGGCGACGCTGAAGTATCAGCAGACGGATGGACTGAATACGGTGCTCCCCATCGGGACGAGAAAAATCAATGCGTTCCGAACGCTCACGACAGAAAGCCTTGCGGTGCTGATGCCTTTCAAGGTGCAGGAGATCATGGATAAGGGCGGTATTTACTTCGGCGAAAATGCCATTTCCCACAATCTCATCATGTGCAACAAGGCAAATCTTCTGAACCAGTCCGCTTTTCTGCTGGGCGTTCCCGGTTCCGGTAAGTCGTTCTCGGCAAAGGAATTGATTACTTTCCTCATTCTGAACACCAACGATGATATTATGATCTGCGACCCCGAGGGAGAATACGCGCCGCTTATTGAAGCTATGGGCGATCTCGGCTCGGTGATCCGTGTGTCTGCCGGCGGCAGAGACAGATTGAACGCCATGTACATGGTGGACGGGTACGGCGAAAACAACCCCATTGTCGTAAAGTCTGAATTCATCATGTCTCTGATCGAGCAGATCGACAAGAAGGGCGTCGGCCCGCAGCACAAGTCTATCATCGACCGCTGCATCACCAATGTGTACCGCAATGCGGCGGACACCGGGACGATTCCCACTCTCTGCACCCTACGCGATATGCTGCTGGAGCAGCCTGAGCCTGAAGCGAAGCAGATCGCGCTGTCCCTTGAGCTCTATACCACCGGTTCTCTGGACATCTTCGGCAAGCAGTCCAATGTGGACCTCGACAAGCGTGTCGTGGTGTTCGACATTCACGGTCTCGGTTCCCAGCTTAAGCCCACCGGCCTGCTGGTGATCACGGACACCATGCTCAACCGTGTGACGCTGAACTGGAAGAAGGGCAAGCGCACCCATGTCTTTATTGACGAGTTCCATGTGGTGTTCGAGAACGAGTTCTCGGCGCAGTTCTTCAACTCTGCATGGCGACAGTTCCGTAAGCGCAACGCATACCCCACGGCGATCACGCAGAATGTGGAGTATCTGCTGGATTCCGTTCAGGCCAGCACCATGCTTTCCAACTCGGAATTTGTGGTCATGCTGAATCAGGCTGCCTCCGACAGAGGGCAGCTTGCCAAGCTGCTGAACATCTCCAATGAGCAGATGAGCTATATCACCAATGCCGACGCCGGCTGCGGACTGATCAAATACGGCTCTGCGCTGGTACCCTTTATCAATCGGTTCCCGCAGGATACCAAGCTCTATCAGCTTATGACCACGCGCCCCGGCGAGGGCAAATTTGCAAGAGGACGGGATTAACCCCGTCCTCCATTCTTTTGGGAGGAATACAAAATGAAAAAGAAAACCCTTGGAATCGTCATCGTTTCCGTACTCGGCGCGGCAGCGATCTTTTGCAGCGCCATGTTTACGCATCAGTATCTGGATGCCCAGAACAGCAAGGTGGCATTTGACGATCTGACAAATCTGATTGCGGAAATCGACGAGCCGCAGAAGGACACCGAAGCGGAGGAATCCGGCCTGAGCGAAGAAGAATTGGCGGCGGCAGAGGCGGCGCTGGCCCACGAAAAGTATGATGCACTGTTTGCGCAGAACAACGACTTTATCGGATGGATCAGAATTGATGGTACGAATGTCAATTACCCCGTCATGCAGACTCCGAACAAGCCGGACTTCTATCTGAAGCGCAGCTTTGATAAATCATACAGCGACTACGGTGTTCCGTACATCGACGAGGCCTGTATGACCGGGATTAGTAACAACCTTGTGATTTACGGCCATCACATGAATGACGGCTCGATGTTTGCCGACCTCTGCAAATACACCGACGCCGATTTCTGCAAAGAGCATCCAACGATTGCCTTTGACACGCTCTCCAGTCTCGGAAAATATGAGGTCATTGCCGCCTTCAAATTCAATACGAACCGCGAGACCTTCAAGTACAACGAATACACGCTGATGGATGAGGCGCAGTTTGCCGAGTTCATGGAGAATGTCCGCGCAAGACAGCTCTATGACACGGGCGTTACTGCTGAATACGGAGATCAGCTTTTGACCCTTTCTACCTGCGAATATACCTATCCCAACGGTCGCTTCGTTGTTGTAGCGAAGAAAGCGTGACTTGTCTGCTCTGAAGGGAGGCGATGGCTTTGGGCAGGATAAAAACAAGGGAAAGCACAAAGGACATCAAGGTTCTTGACAAGGCAGCGGTTGTCTCCGAGCGCATGAAGACGGCGCTCGTCCGCTCCAAGGATCAGGCGGAAAACCTGATGGACGATGGGCAGATTTCCCCCTCCGAATACGCGGAGGACAAAATCCGCTATGCCGCTGAGGATGTGACCGATCAGGTTTGGCACGAGGTTTCCGGCCAAACGAAAAAAGCCATTGAAAAAGGCAAGGAGGCACACCGGGAGCACCGCAATGAAAAGCGCATCCACAAAAATGAAGAACGGGTTCGCCGCTATGAGGAGGAGCTGCGTAGGGGCGCGCCAAGCAGAACGCCGCGAGAGGAGGCTGCACGGCAGGCAGCGCGGCAAAATACGGAGGCCACACGGACAAGCATCCGGAGCAGACGAAACCAGACCATCAAATCTGCGGAGCGTACCGAACGCACCATCAAGCAGTCTGTTCGTTCTGCCGGGAAACAGACCGTAAAAGCCGGTGCAAAGGGAACGGTAAAGTCAACGGAGAGGGCCGTAAAGACTGCGGAGAAAACCTCCAAGGCTGCTATCAAAACCGCAGAGGCAACAGCGAAGGCAACGCAAAAAGCAGCGGCTGCGGCTGCAAAGGCCGCACAGAAAGCGGCGGAGATTGCCCGCCAGACTGCCATAGCTGCCTACAAAGCGGCTGTTGCGGCGGCAAAAGCTATTGCTGCGGCGATCAAGGCGATTGCAGCAGCGATAAAAGCGCTGGTTGCGGCTATCGCTGCCGGTGGCTGGGTCGCGGTCGTGGTCGTCGTGGTTATCTGTCTTGTTGCCTTGATTGCTTGCTCCTGCTTTGGCATTTTCTTTTCAAGCGAGGATACCGGCTCAGAAAAGACGATGCGGCAGGTCATTCAGGAAATTAACCTGGATTACCAGAACGAGCTGGATGCCATCAAGGATTCCGTTGCATACGATGCGCTTGAAATGTCCGGTTCCCGTGCCGTGTGGCCGGAGGTGCTGTCGATCTATGCCGTCAAGACGACCTCTGATCCGGATGATCCCCAGGAGGTGGCAACGATCACTCCGGAAAAAGAACAGCTTCTGAAAGACCTGTTTTGGGAGATGAACGAGATCACCCACCGGACGGAAACGAGGACCGAGACGGTTATTGTGGAGACGGACGACGGCAACGGCAATATTCTTGAGGAAGAGGTACAGGAGACGATTACGACGCTCTATATTACTGTCAGCCACAAGACGGCGGATGAGATGGCTGCGCAGTACGGCTTCAATGAGGATCAAAAGCAGCAGCTTGCAGAACTGCTTGCGCAGGACAGCAGCATGTGGGCGGCGGTGCTTTACGGAATCTACGGAGTGGATGACCAAATCGTTGCCGTAGCGCTTTCTCAGGTGGGCAATGTGGGCGGTGAGCCCTACTGGTCATGGTACGGCTTCGGCAGCCGCGTGGAGTGGTGCGCCTGCTTTGTCAGCTGGTGTGCGAACGAATGCGGCTATATCGACACCGGTGTCATTCCCAAGTTCGCCGGCTGTGTCAACGGTGTCCAGTGGTTCCGGGAGCGTGGGCAGTGGGCGGATAACGTCATGGAGCCCTCGCCCGGTATGATTATCTTCTTCGATTGGGATAATAAGGGCAGCTCCGGCCCGCAGGACGGTCAGGCTGATCATGTCGGTATCGTCCAGAAGGTCGAAAACGGCATCGTCTACACCATCGAGGGTAACTCCGGTGATAGCTGCCGCGTCAATCAGTACCCGGTTGGCTATTATGAAATTCTCGGATATGGCGTAGCCGCCTACTAAGCAGAACACGGTGTCACCCTTCGTCGGGTGGCACCGTGTTTTTTTCATTGGTTTTTGTATTTGTCCATTTCCTGAAGCATTTTATAGAGTTGCTTCTGCTCTGCCTCGTTCTTAGAGGCAACCAAGTCATAGCATTTGGCCGCAATGTTGTTGCCGCCGCTCTTTCCCAACTTATCGAATAGCTCGGACAGTGAAATATCCATAGCTGATGCAATCTTCTCAACACTTTCCAGAGTGGCGTTTTTCTCACCCCGTTCCAATTGCCCGATATATGTGGGATGGCAGCCGGCAAGCTCGGCTAGCTTTTCCTGGCTGAGTCCTTTTTGTGTCCGGTAGTTTCTGATGCGTTGCCCAATGATCTTTGCGATATCACTCATTCCCCTCGCCTCCATATATAGTCTATAAATATCGCTTTGGCCAATCCATAGACTATTGATATTCAAAAGGCCGGGATATATACTATAGATATTATTTCTCAAATTTCGGCATTTATAGTATTCGAGAGGAGTGCGGAGTTTATGCGCTCAAAAACAGTTTGCTTCACCGGACATCGGGAATTGCCGGCAGATGATCTGCCCGAAATCTCCAAGCACTTGGAGGATACCTTGGCCACGCTGATTGAGCAGGGCTATCGCTATTTTGGCGCAGGCGGTGCCTTGGGGTTTGATACTCTGGCAGCGCAGGTTGTCCTCCGCTTGCGGGAGCGTTATCCGCAGATCCGGTTGATCCTTGTGCTGCCGTGCCTTAACCAAACTCGGGGCTGGCCGCAAGCGGATATCGACATTTACGAAGAGATCAAGCGCTGCGCAGATAAGGTGACTTACACCTCGGAGCACTATTTTCGGGGCTGTATGCAAAAACGCAATCGGCATCTTGCGGATAACAGCAGTGCCTGTATTTGCTATCTGACGAAGCCCACTGGCGGCACGGCCTATACCGTGAACTATGCCCGCCGTAGCGGCCTGCGGATCATCAATATCGCAGGCCCAGATAGCTTGTAAGAGTGCCTTGTACGTAAATAAGCCTCCCGAATTGCCTTTCCATGGGTGAACGGTTCGGGAGGCCTTTTCAGGTGATGGTCAAAATCGACACCATAGCTGCTGTTTTTGCGGAATTTGCTCGTATTCTGTTGTAATTTCGGAGGCGTTATGGTAGAATATACTCTGTAAAGTTATAAGCACTTTGGGAGATTTTATTTTCAACAGGAGGAACCCATGACGGTCCGTTATGACAAACTTTGGATTTTGTTGATCAAGAACAAAATGAAAAAAGGCGAGCTGGCCAAGGCTGCGCACCTGTCGTCCCATACCATGACCCAGTTGAACAATAACCGCCTCGTCTCCATGTCTGTCATGCTCCGATTGTGTAAGGTGTTCCATTGTGATATTGGGGATGTCATGGAAGTGGTGGAGGATGAACCGCCATTTATAGAAAGGGCATAACATCAAACATGCAATTAAACTGGCAAAAACAATCACAATCGTCTTAGAGACGCGCCGACACTATAACATATGACGATTAAATGATTATGGGTAAGGAGTAGTAAACATGTATTATTCACCTTTAAGATATCCCGGCGGAAAAGGAAAACTTGCATCCTTTATGAAGACAATTATAGAGAATACAGGACACAAAGGTGGTATATATATTGAGCCCTTTGCCGGAGGCGCAGGCATTGCATTAGATTTACTCCTAAATAACACTGTTTCAGAGATTGTCATTAACGACTACGACAAGGGAATTTACTCGTTTTGGAAAGCTATTCTTACAGAAACGAACAGATTCATAAATGATGTAAGAACTGCCGAGTTGACGGTTGCCGAATGGGAACGTCAACATGAGATTTACATATCTCAACAGGCGAAATATAGCTATGAGCTTGGATTCGCAACCTTTTATCTTAATCGGACTAATCGCTCCGGAATAATCAAGGGCGGAGTGATTGGTGGGAAAGAACAAGGCGGGAAATGGACAATGGATGTACGCTTTAACAAAGAAAACTTGGAGAAACGCATCCGCGATATTGCGAAGCAAAAGTCTCGAATTCACTTATATAACAAGGATATTAATAGCTTTCTATTAAACTACGTGCCGAAATATTCAAAGAATGCTCTAATATATTTTGATCCGCCTTATTATGAAAAAGGGCGAGAACTGTATATGAACTATTTGCAACACAGAGATCATGTGCGAATCAAAACTAAAATTGAGCAACTGCAGGAAATAGATTGGGTAATTACATATGATAATTGCTCAGAAATCTTAGATCTATATCGCGACCATATTTGCAAACGAATTCGATGGAGCTATTCAGCGGCAACGAAAAGATCTGTTGATGAAATCATCATTTTTAGACATGAAGGTATGATTCCAGATGAGCTCATCGTTGATAATAAAAAGTGTGCTGATTTGTATGACTTGGATTTGACAGGCCAATGAAAGGAGCTAGTTATGGGCTTGAAACTCGTTGACGTCGATGTTGAAAATTTCCGGAGTTTTCACGACGTTAAATTTACAACTGGTCGAAAGATTACAGCAATTAGCGGGCAAAATGGTGTAGGAAAATCAAATTTGGTCTCTCTAATTGCTTCTGGCTCTGGTCTAAATCGAAAAGCCAATTTTGGAAGTAATTTTCAACCGGAGTTTTATAGTTTTTTTAATATAGATCCAACTGAAGATTATCCTCATTATTCATTGTTTCTGAAATATGAGGAACCTGGAAAACAAGGCAGTGTTGTAAAAAAACTCACCTTCAAAGATGAGACTGCGACTAAACGCGGAATTCGGATTATTCCGCGAACATCAGCATACGGCTCAGATATTTCATACAAAGAAGCACAGCAGAAAGCGAAAGATACTTTTGATGTTGGCGGCGCTGCGAGAATCCCGATTCCTACAATTTATTTGAGTATTTCACGCTTGTATCCGCTGGGAGAAAGAGTAGATACAGTAACGGTTACACAAATTAAAAAAACAAATAAGCTGTATCAAAGTGAAGCAGATAAAAAGTTTCACGATTGGTATAACTATGTTATCCCAGGTTCTATAAAAAATGGCGCAACTTTGAGCATGGTAGAAAAGGAAGCCAGTTCAAGAGCTTCGTTGCATATGGATATGGAGCGGACTCCAACACTTTCACAATCGGTCGGTCAAGATAATATTGGAAATATCGTTAGCGCTTTGGTTGATATCTATATCTTATCGAAGCAACCTGATTACAACGGAGCCATTATATGTGTCGATGAGATTGAAGTGTCTCTTCATCCGGACACTCAACTGCGGCTGTTAAGTCTATTCAATAAACTTTCCGGGGAATTAGATATTCAGTTTATTGTGAGCACGCATTCTCTAACCATCTTGAAGGAAATGCTTAAAATGCAATCGAAGAATCAGGATGATTATACAGTTGTTTACTTTAAGAATCCATCTGCACCAATGGTCACACAGCACCACTCCTATGAACTCTTAAAAGCTGATTTACTGGGACAGACCACATTCGATAGGCCAAAGCCAAAAGCCTATTTTGAAGACGAAGTTGGACAACATATTTTTGAATTACTTGTCAAATCACTTGACCAACAATGCGAGACTATCTGCGATGGAAATGAATTGAGGGGGCAAAGTACGCCTGTTGAAGCAATTCCGCTGAAGAGAAGAATAGAAAACCTAAGTTCTCTTAGAAACGCAAATTCAAATATAAATGAAATAGTTATGAAATTGGGTTGCGAGGAATTGATTAAAATTGCCGAACGAGATTCCAACTATTTTAACCGAGTTATCTTTTTGATAGATGGAGATGCAAGATATAAAGACTCTTCCCAAAAGCCAAAGGTTCGAGATTATTTGTCGGTTCCGTTTAACGGGAATGGGATAAACGAGCGAAAGCATAATCCAAACATCTGCTTTCTGCCGAACTTCTTTGCCCCTGAATCATACTTGTACCGGATTATTAACGAGTTGGTTTGCCACGAAAATGATCATACAGTATTCTGGAGGACATTAGACCAGAAGGAAGAGACAGCGTTGTACACGGCTACTAAAGTTAGAGAGATGTTCTCTGGATTGCCGGACAACTTTAACAACGATGATTTGAAATGTATTTTTGGTGAATACCATCCTGAAAAAAACGAGCAAGTACATAACAGTGAAGTTTGGAATTTTGTCGATAAATCTGATTTACTGAACTATTATTACGGAAGTTATGATACTGTTGTAGAGCTCTTATGCTTTTTTGAAAAGTTTAAAGCGGCGTATGAGATGACAAGGTCCAAAACCTTAGAAAATCGTTTCGGGTAATACTGAAGAATATGACCAAACCTATAAGAGCATGCAAAATTCATAAAGAGAAGCTGTTATAAAGAGGGAGAAGAGTGAATGGCTATTTTAGATGAACTGGTAACGCAGATAGAGAATCCAGACCTGCGGGCAAGAATCGCAGCGGAGGTAGAAAAGCTGGCAAAGCAGAAAAAGTTTGGGTTGGTGTTTGAAGAGCACCTGCCGGAGTGTACGCCGCTGTGGGATATCCCGGTGAAGGCGGGGCGCAAGGCTGCGCTCAAGACCGGCCATGTCAACGATTTTTATACCGTACTCAAAATCGAGGACGGCGTTGCCACCTGCCTCAACAAGGATAAAAGCGCTACGGCAGAGTTTCCTGTGGAGGAGCTTGTATGCGTGGCGGAATTCGGCGAGCCCATTTACCCCTATCTCAAGCCCATCGACACGGTCTGCAACGCGCCGGACAGCGACCTGTGGCACACGCTCATCGAGGCGGACAACTACCACGCACTGCAACTTTTGGAGTACCTCTATGCCGGCAAGGTGGACTGCATCTACATAGACCCGCCTTATAACACGGGCGCTCGCGATTGGAAATACAACAACGACTATGTGGACAACAACGACCAGTACCGCCACAGCAAGTGGCTGTCCATGATGCAAAAGCGTCTGAGGCTCGCCAAAAAGCTGTTGAATCCGAAGGACTCCGTGCTGATCGTCACCATTGATGAGAAGGAGTATCTGCATTTGGGCTGCTTGCTGGAGGAGATGTTCCCGGAAGCGAATATTCAAATGATTACCTCATGCATTAATCCAAATGGAGCCGCAAGAAACAAAATATTCACAAGAGTTGATGAGTACATATTCTTTGTAATGCTCGGAGAATGTGGTCCAATACTGACGGAACGCAATATGTTGGATAAAGAAGTACAAATGACGGATAACGTATTGTGGTTTTCATTAATACGAACTGGAAGCAACTCATTACGGCAACACTCAGAGAACTGCTTTTATCCCATTTATATTAACAGTAAAACGGGCAGGATTGAATCTTTGGGGCAGCCTCTTGGAAGAGGTGTTAGCAGAGAGACAGCAAATTGCCCGGAAGGATGTGACATTGTTTGGCCGCTTCACGGTAACGGAGAAGAGGGTGTTTGGCAACTTGGTCTTGATGAACTAACAAAAAGAATTGAGATAGGCGCGGTTAGAGTTAATAAAAAAAGGGGGAATTTTGTTCTCACTTATTTGCGTCAGGGGCAGCTGAAAGAAATTGAAGATGGATACATTGCAGTTGTCCGCAGAGAAAAAGATGGAACCATGGTGCTTAAACGCGTATCTAGTCAAATGGTTCAAGCTCGAACAATGTGGAACCAATCAAGTCACGATGCTACCACTTTTGGGAGCAAATTCATAAAACAGATTCTTTGTGAATCCGGTGCCTTTAAATATCCCAAGTCATTATACGCTGTACAAGACGCGATTAACTTCTTCGTGGCAAACAAACCAAATGCCCTTGTAATAGACTTCTTTGCCGGATCCGGCACCACCCTCCACGCCGTGAATCTCCTCAATGCCGAGGATGGCGGACATCGTCGCTGCATCATGGTGACAAACAACGAGGTGTCCGACGCGGAGGCGAAGGAAATGTCCAAGCGCGGACTCAAGCCCGGTGATGAGGAATGGGAAAAGCTCGGCATCGCCCGCTATGTCACTTGGCCGCGCACGGTCTGCTCGATTGAGGGTCACGATGTAAACGGCAATCCGCTCAAGGGCAACTACATTGGCAGTGATATTCCTATGGCGGACGGCTTCAAGGCGAATGCCGCCTTCTTCAAGCTGGGCTTCCTCGATAAAAACGCCGTGGCGCTGGGCAGACAGTTCAAGGAAATGCTGCCGACGCTGTGGATGAAGGCGGGCGCACACGGCGCGTGCCCCGCCCTCGGCGAGACCGTGCCGGAGATGCTCATCCTGCCGGAAAACAGGATGGCGGTGCTGGTGGACGAGAGAGCATACATGGCATTCGTGGAAAAGCTGGACGAGCATCCGGAGATCGAAACGGTGTTCCTCGTGACGGACTCCGACAGCGGCTACCGGGACATGATCTCCGGGCTGAATGTCAAGGAGAGCTACCAGCTCTACAGAGACTATCTCGACAACTTCCGTATCAACGCAGTCAGGAGGTAAGCGGACATGAAAGTTGAATTATTCCCCTTCCAGAAAACGGCGCTTGCCAGACTGCGTCAGAGCGTAGCAACCGCGCTGGGCAACTACCGGAGCACGCACACGCCGCAGGTGGTGTCTTACACCGCGCCCACAGGAGCCGGCAAGACCATCGTCATGTCAGCACTGATCGAGGATATTTATTACGGAGACGAGCTGTACCCCGAGCAGCCCGAGGCCATTTTCATCTGGCTGTCCGATTCCCCGCAGCTCAATGAGCAGTCGCGGCTGAAGATCGACCTGAAGGCCGACAAGATCCGGCTGAATCAGTGCGTTGTTATCAGCGACGATTCTTTCGACATGGAAGTGCTGGAGGATGGCCACATATACTTCCTGAACACACAGAAGCTTTCCAAATCCAGCAATCTGACGAAGCACTCGGATGGACGGCAGTACACCATCTGGGAGACGCTTTCAAACACCGTGCGCGAGAAGGGCGACCGGCTGTACTTCATCATTGACGAAGCCCATCGCGGTGCACAGAGCGCAAGAGATCTCACGAAGAACACCACGATCATGCAGAAGTTCCTGAAGGGCTCCGAAGCTGATCGTCTGCCGCCAATGCCGGTGGTCATCGGCATGACGGCTACACCGCAGCGTTTCAACCGGCTGGCGGAAGGCATCCAGTCCACCACGCATTATGTGAAAACCACAGCGGACGAAGTTCGCGCTTCCGGCCTGTTGAAGGATCGCATCGTCATTACCTATCCGGAACACAGCGGCAACGATATGGCGGTATTGCAGGCGGCTACCGACGAATGGCGGCACAAATGGGATCACTGGTATCAATACTGCTATGAGCAGCACTACGGACAGGTCAATCCGATCCTCGTCATCCAAGTTCAGAACGGCAGCGGGCATCAGATTTCCGCAACCGATCTGGACGAATGCCTGCGCATCATGGAAGAGCGGCTTGGCGACCGCTTCCTCGAGGGGCAGGTCGTCCACGCCTTTGGCGAGGGTACGCCGACGATTCAGATCGGCGGTCTGGATGTGCCATACTGTGAGCCGAGCCGCATCGCCGATGACAAGCGCATCAAAGTCGTTTTCTTCAAGGAAACGCTGACCACAGGGTGGGACTGCCCCAGAGCAGAGACGATGATGTCCTTCCGCCGAGCAGTAGATCACACCTATGTTGCACAGCTCCTGGGCAGAATGGTGCGTACGCCCACGCAGCAGCACATTAACGTCGATGAAACGCTTAACGACGTGCATCTGTATCTGCCGCAGTTTAACGAGGCAACCGTTTATGATGTCGTGAAGGCGCTGCAGGACGAAGAAGGCGCAACGATCCCTACAGATATCGAAGCCGAAGAAATGGGCTACGATAACTACGATACCTTGAGCCTTCGGCCTACATATCAGTCTCAGCCGCGCCAGCCCGGTAGGACGCGCGTTACGGATCCCAATCAGCTTACACTGTTTGATCTGCCCGGATTTGGAGACAATCCGCCGGAGCAGCCGAGCGGAGAAACAACGTCGGTAACTCCTGTGGTACCGCAGCAGCCCGCATCACAGATGCCTGCGGCACAAACGGCAGGAACAGCGCCCGCAGCACCCACTGCTCCGACACAGACGACCACGGTTACACAGCCGGTCACGCCTCCTCCGATTACTCCTGCCTCGGCAACCCCGCCGCAGGATTACCCGGACATTGACCGTGAAGCTGTGGTGAAGGCCATCAATGACGCAGGCCTTCTGACATACAACGTGCGCAGAGTGCGCATCACCGATTATCTCAAATCCATGTACGCGCTGGCTCGTTTCCTGACGCAGACCCGTATCGACATGGACGCGAAGGAAACGGTCATTTCCGATATCGTCGAAAAGATTCATGAGCACATCGGCTTGCTGAAACGTCAGGGCGTATATGACGACCTTGCCGGACAGGTGCTTCAGTTCAAACTGAGCGCACAGATATTTGATGTGTTTGGACGGTCGATCGACGACTACGCGATCCACGATCTTTTCTCTACCACGGATACCGACATCGAGCGGCAGTTCCGCTTGGCGGAAACGCGCCTCGGCAATGAAGGCGTCGGGAACGCCTATGTGAACCGGTATTACGATGAGGATGACGTTCTGAATCTGAAGATTCAGGTCATCATCTTCGCGGCGAACGTGGATTGCATGAACGCGCTGAACGATTACGCGCAGCAGAAGTTCCATGATCTGAACGACGCGAATCGCCGCCGCACGGTCTCCCTGCCGGAGAAATTCAAAAAGAAGTATGATGACATCGTTTCGGACGGCGATATCATCAGTAAGCATAACTTCCGTCTGCCGGAGACCATTCGCGTTCCGCATGAAATGGAAGGCGTCCTCTATAGGAACCATCTGTTCGTAGACGATTCCGGCACCGCGCTCATCAATCTGAACGGCTGGGAGCGCAAGGTCATCGCGGAAGAGGAACAGCATGAAGATTTTGTTTGCTGGCTCCGCAATCCGTCAAGAGGCTCATGGGCGCTGTGTATTCCGTATGAGATCGACGGTGAAAAGAAGCCAACATACCCGGATTTCCTGATCATTCGCCGCGATGGCCCGGACTACGTTGTGGACATTCTGGAGCCGCACGATCCGACACGGCAGGATAACCTTGGAAAAGCGAAGGGCTTCGCAGAATACGCGCGGCAGAACCCCGGCGTCGGCAGGATCCAGTTGATTCGGATGCAGCGCGACTCTGTCGGCAGAGAGCGGGCGTTCCGGCTGGATATGTCCAAGAGCTCCATCCGTGATAAGGTTTCCCGCTGCGCCAGCAACGACGAGCTGAATCACATCTTTGAAAGCGACGGATTCTTTCAATAAGAGATAAAGGAAGAAAAGCAGATGAACGAACAAGCAATCGTCAGCAAAATGCATGAGTACCTGCACACGGCCACAAAAGAACTCTGTGCATGGCTTGCCAAAATGCTGCCCCGCGTCGGCGAGGATTGGTGGCAGGTATGCGTGATGGACAACCTGTCATTCGCTCAAAAACAATACGCCACAGAAAACGGCTACTCGAAGCTGGAGGATCTTGATCTTGCAGCCATGCTTCGTGTTGCCGACAAATCATGGTACGACATGCGTTCATTTGCCTATCTTCCTACCCGCGACCGTCAGTGTGTGCGGGAAATGGTGAAGGTGCGCAACAACTGGGCGCATCTTGCCGGAGCCATCGCCGACAAGGATATCGTGCTGCGTGATCTGGATACCATTCTGGCGTTCTTTGAGAACGTGATGGTAACCAATAAATACACGCAGGGCATCGAAGATTTCCGGCGCGAAGTTGAGAGTGCCGATTTCTCCGCAGTCTTTGAAACCGAGCCGGTCAAAGTGAAAGCACCGGAACCGGTGCAGACAAGCACGGGCGGCATTCAGGAAAAGGATCGCGTCTATCTCACCGGAGATCCAAATACCAAAGGCATGGTGTTTTCTGTCACGGACATCGGCGGCACCAAGCGATACGAAGTGTTCGTCGACGGCGAAATCAAAACCTTCTATGAAGGGCAGATTCAGAAGATCGATTCCGCGCCGTCCTACAGCTGGGTGGATTTGAGCACACTGCAAAGTAACCTGACGGCATACGAAATCAACAACCCTTCGGCGGGCAATCTATATTCGCTGAACGCGGCAAGAATCGATTTCGTGCCGTATCAGTTCCGCCCCGCTCTGAAGCTTATCAAATCGGATGAGCCGAAGATCCTGATCGCGGACAGTGTCGGTGTCGGCAAAACGATCGAAGCCGGCCTGATCGTGAAGGAACTGGAAGCCAGAAGCGAGCTGGACAATATCCTGATCATCTGCCCGAAGCCGCTGGTAGCAGAACGGAAATGGGAGCTTGAAATGAAGCGCTTCGATGAGGATTTCATCCCGCTCGACGGCGCAATCCTCCGGCAGGCCATATCCGACACCCACCGAGACGAAGAATGGCCGGTACGCTATAACAAGGCCATCATTCCGTATTCCATTTTGGACAGCCGCGTATATGAGGGCGAAGATCACCGCAGAGGTAAGCAGTACGGGCTTCTGAATCTCGACCCCGCGCCGCACTTTGATCTCGTGATCATCGACGAAGCGCATCATATCCGCAACGGCAGTCTGGACAAAGACAAGGCATACGCATATAAGTGTGTCCGCTACTTCTGCGAGCACGCGGATGCAGTCATCATGCTGACCGCCACCCCGCTGCAGACCAGCGATGACGACCTTTTCACGCTGATGAATCTGCTGCGCCCGGACGTCATCATGGACAAAGACGTGTTCCGCATGATGTCCAGACCCAACGAATTCATTTACAGGTGTTCCCACGCGATACGCGGAGCGGGCGAAGGATGGCAGGAAGTTGCCATTGCCGAGCTGCAGAATGTCCGATCCACACAGTGGGGCGAAAATATCATTGCCAAGAATCCACTGTACGCAGACATTCTGGCACGACTGGCAAGGCCGGACATTACACGCGAAGAACGCGTCAAACTCGTTTCCGATGTGGAATCGCTCCACAGCTTCAACACCATGCTGAACCGGACACGCAGAAAGGATATTCAGGATTTCTGCATCCGCCGGTCTTACACGGTCGAAACCAGCTTCACCCCACAGCAGTACGACCTGCATAACGAACTGCTGAGATTTGAATACGAAGCGCTTTCCAAGCTCCACAATGTGCGCTGCATTCCCTTCATGATGAGCACGATTCGACGTCAGGCGGCAAGCTGCATCTTCGGGCTCGCGCCCCACATCCGGGATCTGATCACACGGCGCTTTGACCAGATGGTTGAAGACCCGGATGTAGACATGGATGAGTACGATCTGGACGGAAAAGCCACGTCCACATTGATGGCGTTGGCTCATCATGTGCTGGAGCTCGCAGATCTGCTGCCGGAAGACGACCCAAAGTTCGATAGCATCTGCACGGTGATCGACGAAAAGCAGAAGCTGGAAAACAACAAGATCATCCTCTTCAGCTCGTTCCGGCATACACTTGCCTATCTGGAAAAGAAGCTGCGCAGCCGCAATTATCGCGTCGCGCAGATCAACGGCAGCGTCAAGGACGATGACCGTCGCGCACTGCGTGAGCGGTTTGAGCTGGACAAAGCAGACCCGGATGCGCTGGACATCCTGCTCTTCACAGAGGTAGGCTCAGAAGGTTTGGACTACCAGTTCTGCGACACCATGATCAACTATGATCTGCCATGGAACCCGATGCGCATTGAACAACGTATCGGTCGAATCGACCGTCGCGGCCAGAAGAGCGAAGCGGTCAACATTTATAACATTATCACGGCGGACACCGTGGACGCGGACATCTACTCCCGCTGCCTGATGCGAATTGGCATATTCGAGCGCAGCATCGGCGAATGCGAAGAAGTACTCGGCGCAATCGGTGCGCAGATCGAGCAGATCGCTGTGAATACCGCTTTGACCGATGAAGAGCGACGTCGCAAGCTGGAGCAGATGGCGGATAACGAAATCCGCCGTATGCAGGAACTCAGCAAGCTGGAAGATGAAGAGCGGGCGCTGTTCGGTTTCGATCTCTCAAACTACACAGCAGCAAAGGAAATTAAGGACGCAGAAAGCCCGTGGATTTCGCCACTCAGCATTCAGCGGCTTGTTGAACGTTATTTGAGAGACCGGCTCGGCGAAGGCCAGTACATCATCGGCGCATCTGAACTCAAGCAGATTCGTCTGAGCCGTGAAGCTCGGTTAACGCTTCTTGAAGATTTCCGCAGGCTATCAAATATCAAATCGGCATTGAAGCGCAGATGGGAGAATTACCTGAAGGGCTCCGAGCCGATGCACCGGCTGACATTTACATCGGAGACCGCGTCGAGAGAACGGCGGGCGTTCTTCATTACCCCCATGCATCCACTGGTCAAGCAGGCAGCCAAATACTACGCCACCAGTCAGGTGTCGTATATCTTTTTGGAATACTATTCCGAAGAACTGCCGGAGGGTACATATCCGTTCTCCATTTACGCGTGGAGTTATGTTGGGCTGAACCCGATGTTCCGCGTCGTGCCGATTTGCGAGAACGAACTGCTGGCGGCAGAGCTCACGGATATCCTACAGGACGCGGATACTTCCACAACCAGCATTACTGTTGACAAGGGAACGTGGGCTGGCTTGGAAGGTATGCACATTGCTCTATGGCAGCGAGAAAAAGAGACGTATCTCGCCGGAATCCAGAGCACTGCAAACTATAAGATAGAGAGCATCAGCAGTAACTACAGGAACCGGAAGAGAACGCTGGAGCAGAAAATCCGTGACGCATTCGACGAGAAGATTCGCAGGATGTACCAGAGCGAGCTCGGCACCGCTACCGAAAAATATCAGATAAAAGTTGGCGAAATTAACGACCGCGCTTCCCGCGCGGATATCCACACATCTCTGATTGCAAACGGCATCATCGAGATCAAGAGGGGTTAATCATGAGCAACATTGCTGACAGAGTCAGGATAGCACAGGATAAGGACGGAATGCTGCGCCGTGCATTGGAACGCATCATTCAGCTTTATACGGATAAGTCGCACTTTGTATAGGAGCTCCTGCAGAACGCAGAAGACGCAGAAGCCAAAGACATCAAATTCATCCAGCATGCTGATCATCTGGAGGTTCTGCACGATGGCAAGCCATTTACATCGGCAAACCTTCAGGGGCTTTGTGATATTGGCAAATCCGATAAGGTGGATAACCTGAATCAGATTGGCGAGTTTGGCGTTGGCTTCAAATCCGTGTTCGGCATCTGCGATACCGTTCTGCTCTATAGTGATCCTTCGCGTTATACAGGAAAAATCGAGGGAGACGCAGTTCCGTTTGCTGTTGAAATCAAGGACTTCACAAGGCCGGAGGATATTCCTGAAGAACCGATTCCACGGCCATACACCACGCGTTTTGTTTTTCCGTTTGCGGTCGGTCATACGTTCTCTGGATTTAAAACTCTTCCGGCGCTGATTGATACTCTTGCCCGGAAGTTGCAGAACCTTGGAATAACGACGCTTCTCTTCATGAAGCACCTCGAATCGATCGAATATGAGATAGACACGGACGAAGAGCCCATAACGGGCGAATACCTTCTGGAAAAGGTTAGAATCAATGATCATTCGTCCCTCGTTTCTGCACTCGGCGTTTCTGAAAAAGAAAAGGCCGATCCAGATGATGCGGAGATAATCTCCTACTTGATGTTTTCCCGCAAGCTGGACAAATACCCGCTCAGAACCGTAGATATAGCATTCCCGGTAAAGGAAGAGCGCGGCGTATACCAATGCATAAAAGCACCAAATCCCTACGTCTCTGTGTATTTCCCGACCGAGACAGAAAGCAAGCTGGATTTCATCGTGCAGGGCCCGTTCCGTACTACTCCGAACCGCAGCAGCATTCCGTCGGATGATGCCGATAATGTTTATCTGGCAAAAGAAACGGCAATCCTGCTTCGGGAAAGCATTCTCGAAATGAAGGCAGACGGACGGCTGAACATGAGCTTCGTTAAGGCACTGCCCATAGACAAAGACAGATTTGATACGTTCGGCCTCTTCCTCCCGCTTTACGAAACCGTCCGGGATTTGTTCCGAAGCACCGCCGTTATTCCTACAAAGGCTGGCAAGTATGTTCATCCGAAATATGCAAAGATTGCAAGACAGGAAAGACTGGTATCAGTCTTTTCGGACGAGCTGCTCACTCAGCTGATAAACGACGGCGGCAAATACTGCTGGCTTCCGACGTTCCTTACGGAAACGAACAGAGAGTACAAGCACGTCCTCGATTATATGACGGGAGAACTCGGCGTACAGGTAATTCGCCCGGAGGATCTCCGAGGTTTCTTTGCCTCGAATCCGAAGTTCCTTCCGGCGCAGTCAATCGACTGGCTGGTCAATCTGTACGGCATTTTTGAAAATATACCCGGCGCGTTCTCAAAATCAAGGTATGAAACGAATATGACCACGGCAGACATCGTGAAGACCGCCACAGGCACATTCGTTGCTCCTTTCCGGCGTGAAGGCAAAACATACATTCCGAACGTTTTCCTTCCGTCCCACAAAATCCGCAGCGCGGACATCAATTTTGTGGATGCAACGCTGTACGAAAGATGCCGCCATTTCTTCGATGACATCCTCCAGTTACAGAAACCAAACGAATATGAGTTCCTGATCAAAGACATAAAAAAGCGTTATGAGAGCGGGCACATCTATGATGATGATCAGCATATCGAAGACATCAAGGCGCTTTTCAAATACTCAAAACGTGAAGAATACGAAGATGAAGTTAATCGGATCATTCGAGAGCTCCTTGCCCTCAGATGCACCGACGGGAAAATGCGCAGCTGCTACGCCTTCAGGATTTTTCTCCCGATCAGCACGGAAGGAATTAACATAGAGAGCTACTATAGGAACCTTGGGCAAAACGTGTTCTTCGCCGATGTAGATTTTTACAACAACCATGGTATTGAAACGCCGATGCTGTTGGCGCTCGGCGTGCGTAATTCCATCACGATCGGAGATAACACCGTATCGGGCACCTACGAAACAGGGTCTCGCGGGAAACAGCCGGAATGGTGGACAACCGGCGATTTCCGTTGGAAATTTTCAACGGATGCGTTAAAGGATGTTCTCAAGTACATATCGGCGCATCCCTCGGCTAAAGATTCGATACTGAAATCGCAGGCGATCATGAAGGTGTTGACCGTCAACGAAAGTAGGCTTTGCGGGCTTGTGCATATTGGCGGCAGCACCGTCCCGAACAAGGAGAATGAGCCGTGCGAGATGATCCACATTCTGCGCGGCGAAAGAATCTGGGGATGGGACGGCAAATGGCTGTATACCGAATCCGGCGAGCTCGTTTCACCCAAGGCGATTTCAAAGCATGATATCAGTACTTCCATCTACGGTAGGATCAAGCTGGACTCTGTGATTTTCAGTCTCATTGGCTTCAAAAAGACTGATGCGGACGAAGTGGACGAACTGAAGAAGACCATCCCGCAGGAAAAACTGGAAGCGTATTTCGAGAGCGAGCTGCGCCAGCGCTACGGCATTTCTACTGCTGATCTCAATGAACGCTACGGCTCGTCCGGCCACTATGAGAGCATCGAAGAAGACGCGCCGCTTCCGTTCCCAACGCTTCACGTTCGCAGCTGGGAGGCACTGCGAAAGCATGCAGCGGAGATGCTAATATATGCAGATCCTGTCCGGTATGAAGAAAAGATCCGAAGCATTCGTGTTAGCAATCATCAGCGAGAGGCAAGGGCTTACCTATCAAATATGTATCGGTATGATGGTAATAACAGATTTAGGTTCGCTTGCCAGTTGTGTCATGAAACATGTTCTTCGTTTGAGGCAACAGAGTTATTTCTTAAACCGGAGACAGAGCTGGACCCAGTAAATCTTTGTCTCTGCCCGAATTGCGCTACGATATATCGTAAGTTCCGGGCTAATGATGCAATCATGGAGAACACTCGGCAGGCAATTCTCTCAACGAAAGATGTTGACATTGAAAGTGGTGACTATGTGGCAGTACCTATTGGAGATGAAAATGAATTGTGGTTTACGCAGACGCATTTTGCAGAAATCCGTGAGCTAATGATGCTGTCAGAGGAAATGAAAAGTTATAGACAGGTGACTTCCATTTCCGCCGATGCAGACGACGAAAATGCAAAATCAGGGTTGTCCGTTTACGCCGGATATATTGGAAAAACCATTCGACGGAGAGATGGTTTTGAAGGCACTGTTACAGATGTTACCACGAATGGAGACTATTCCTATGTAGAAGTACATGTCACAGGTGGCAAGGACGCGGGAAAGAACATGAAAATACAGTTGTCGTTTATCCTAAAGAACAAAGGGTTGTATAGCATAACGGACGAAATAACAAAACGAAAGTAACAATCCTTTTTGGCATTCTGTGCAAAAGTGGAATTGAGAGATAAATCAATGGACAACAATGCAAAGCTCCGCCCGCTATATCTGGCGAAGATTCTATATGAGTGCACCGATGAAGACCACTATCTGACCACGATGCAGCTGGCGCAGATTCTTGAAGAGGAATACGGTATCCCGGCACACCGGCAGACCATCAAGACGGACATTGAGCTTCTGCAGCAGTTCGGAATGGACATCCAAGACGTAAAGTCCACTCAGAACCGTTATAACCTCATTAGCCGTCAATTTGAAATCGCTGAGCTGAAGCTGCTGATCGATGCTGTGCAGTCCTCCAAGTTCATCCCCAAAGAGCGTAGCGAGCAGATGGTCTCTAAGATCGTCGCGCTGGCCGGACAGCATAAGGCTGAGGAACTGAAGCGCAACGCTTCCGTGGAGGGACGTACAAAATCGGAAAACCGGCAGGATCTGTTGATCGTAGATGCAATCAACGAGGCAATCAATGCGGAGAAGAAAATTGCCTTCCAGTACTTTTCTTACAATGTCCGCAAGCAGAAGAAGCTGCGCCACGACGGCGAGCGATACGTCTTCAGCCCCTACCGCCTAATCTGGAACGGCGATTATTACTACGTACTGGGCTATTCGGACAAGCATCGAGCTATTGGCAGCTTCCGTGTGGACCGTATCAGCGCCCGTCCTGACATTCTTTCGGAGGAAGCCGTACCGGTCCCGGCGGACTTCGGTGTCGATGATTTTCTTGCGACCACCTTCCGGATGTACGGCAGCGAGTGTCAGGAGGTAGAACTGATCTGTGACAACTCCGTGATCGATGCAATCATCGACCGCTTCGGGACAGATGTGACCATCTACGCCTGCGATATGAGCACCTTCCGCGTGATCGTCCGGGTGGCCATCAGCCATATCTTCTTCAGCTGGATTTTCGGCTTCGGCGGGAAAGTAAGAATCAAAGGGCCTGAAAAGATAAAAACGGATTATAAAGAAATGGTCTCAAGGGCACTATCCAGTCTGTGACATAACAACATCGGGATAAGTAGGTCCAAAATACATACCAAAGAGGTGAAAACAATGCAGGAAAGAAATATGCCGCCATTTGCACCGGTGCTGATGCAATCGACGAGAGCAATCGGCTATAGTTTGGAAGCTGCAATTGCAGATATTATTGACAACAGTATTGCTGCAAAAGCTGGGAAAGTTCAGCTGTCATTCTTTCCGGTAGGCGATGCATATGTCTCAATTCTGGATAATGGTACCGGTATGGATGATGCTCAAATGAATATCGCTATGCAGTATGGAAGTAAGAGCCCGACTGAGACACGAGACTCGTCTGACTTGGGACGATATGGCTTAGGCCTGAAGACTGCATCTTTGTCTCAGTGCCGTGTTTTGACCGTAATCAGCAAACAGGGAGATCAGGTAATTGGACGGCGCTGGGATCTTGATTACGTCATTAAAACAGGTGCATGGTCACTGTTGATCCTTGATAAAGAAGACTTTGCCTCAGTTCCTCATATTTCTGATTTGTACGAGCAGGATAGCGGTACATTGGTTGTATGGCAGAACCTCGACCGTTTGCTGATGGGCGAAGTAGATTATGAAAAATCGCTTGGCCGAAAAATGGACGAGGTAAGGCAACACCTTGAACTGGTATTTCACAGGTACTTATCCGGGGAATCCGGAATAAAAAAGCTAGAAATACTTTTCAATGGAGTAAAGCTTAAAGCGGCAGATCCGTTTTTGATAAAGAAGAGCACGCAAGCCATGGACACAGAAACGCTGGTGATTCGAGGGAAACGCATTCTGGTAACGCCATATATTCTGCCTCATATTTCTAAAATGACTGAAGAGGAAAAGAACCAACTTGGCGGCAAAGATGGAATTCGCAAACGGCAGGGCTTTTATGTATATCGAAACAAGCGGCTTCTAATTTGGGGAACGTGGTTCCGTATGATGCGGCAGGGTGATCTTTCAAAGCTGGCTCGTGTTATGGTCGATATCCCAAATGACTTGGACGATTTGTGGACTTTGGATATTAAGAAATCTCATGCAATTCCACCTGCCGAGGTGAGGAATAGCCTTCAAACTGTGATTGACCGCATTGCAGATAAGAGCAAGCGCACATGGACGTTCAGAGGGAAAAAGGAAACTTCGGATTCGGTTGAGCATATGTGGACCCGATTAAAAACGCCGGAAAACGGCATCGTATATGAAATCAACCGAGACCATGTGTTGGTAGATCAGATCGTTGCCGAAGCTCCGGAAATTCGAGGCAAGCTTGAAACATTACTGAAATACATAGAACGAGGAATCCCTCTGAATCAACTTTACATTGATCTTAATAATGACGAAAAGATTGAGAATGATGCGGATATGGGCGAGCAGGAGATGTTCAAAACGCTGGAACAGATGCTGTCCGTTCTGCCCAGCAGCATTATGCGGCGTGAAATGCTTGAAAAGATAGAGCATACTGATCCTTTCTGCGGATATCCGGATGTGATTCGCGCTCTAAAAGCAAAGGAGGACGGCAATGTTAAACCCTAATATTGAAATGTTGGAAAATCTCATTTCCGCAGCGGTTAGTACTCGGTACAAGGAAGTTCCGCCTACAGAGGAAGAATTTCTTACGCTTGCACAAAGCATGCGTGCAACGCTGAGCACACTTCCAGTAACGGATGAGGAATTTGCAGAAATTCTTGTCCGTCTGCGTGCGTCGATTGTTATACAGATGGATGTCGGCGTGTACATCAATGATCGAAATACACCTCATAAATCATGGCTTCCTTCCAGAAGAGCAGATTTGGACTTTTTCTTCTGGAATCGATATAAAAAATATCTGGAGGAAATTAAACATTGGAATCCAAGGGTTACCGCAACGCTGGATAAGGTTTCTGACGAGATCGTCGATCTGCTCGGAGATCCGCAAAGTAAAGAACCTTTTCAGCGCCGCGGATTGGTGTTGGGCGATGTCCAATCCGGCAAAACCGCAAATTACACCGCAATCAGCAACAAAGCTGCTGATACTGGATACAGAATTATTATTGTTCTTGCAGGAATGATGGAAAATCTGCGCCAGCAGACTCAGTCTCGCTTGGATGCAGAGTTCTCTGGCCGGAAGAGTGAGTATTATCTGGATCCAAAGGCTGAACAGGGAATCAAAAACCAGCCTGTTGGTGTAGGCAGGTACGGCGTACAGAAGCGTATCGCAGCCTTTACCTCTGTGACTAAGGATTTTGACATCAATGTGCTGAAAAGCAATGATTTGAACCTTCAAAGCGTTTCAGATCCGATTGTCTTAGTCGTAAAGAAAAACAAGCGGATATTGAACAATTTGATTAAATGGCTCTCCAATAGTCGTGATAACACCACAGGGAAAATAATGCTGCCCATGCTCTTGATTGATGACGAGGCAGATAATGCATCTGTTAATACAAAGAGTGAGGATGACAGCCCAGCCGCTATCAATGCCTGCATTCGCCAGCTGCTGCACGAGTTTAATCAGGCTTCCTATCTGGGAATTACTGCGACACCCTTTGCCAATATTTTTATCAACCCTGAAACAGAAGATGAGATGATTGGCGATGACCTATTTCCCAGAGATTTTATCTACTCGCTGGCACCGCCTACGAACTACATTGGAGCTGATAAGATCTTCGGAGACGCAACAGAGAAGTTTTCTGATGTATTGATTCCGCTGCGGCGCGAAGAAATGGATCTATTTTTCCCTTTCACACACAAAAAGACATTGGAAGTGGATGCGCTGCCGCCCAGCATGTATGAAGCAATTGCATACTTTCTGCTGTTTAATGCAATTCGTGATCTGCGCGGCGATTATACCGAGCACCGCTCCATGATGATTCATGTTAGCCGTTTTACAGATGTGCAGAACCGAATTGCAGAAGCTGTAAATGAATGGCTTGTTCAAGTAAAGTCCGATGTGCAGAATTATGCTGCTTTGGATGATGAAAAGCGCGAGCAAATTGCATCTCTGCGTTATCTGCATAAAGTGTGGATGAAACACCAATTAGAAAAGATTAGCAAGACAAATTGGGATGACATTTGCTCCAATTACTTAAACCGCGCTATCGCCCCTATTGCAGTGCGCGCAGTTAACCAAAGAACTGGGGCAACAAGTCTGGATTATTTCAACCACAAAGAAGATGGCCTGCGCGTTATTGCAGTTGGCGGCAACAGCTTGTCCAGAGGCCTGACGCTGGAGGGGCTGGGAGTCAGTTATTTCTATCGTAAATCTCAAATGTATGATACGCTGCTGCAGATGGGACGCTGGTTTGGTTATCGTCCAAACTACGAGGACCTTTTCAGAATTTGGATGGCAGAAGAAGCTATTGACTGGTATGGGTACATCACCAGAGCGGCCAATGAGCTTAAAGATGAAATTGCAAAGATGAAGCTCGCCAACCAAACACCGATGGAGTTTGGTCTGAAAGTACGTCAGGATCCGAACTCACTTATTGCAACAGCTCGCAACAAAATGCGCTCAGCAACACAGGTAAGCCGCCCGGTAACTGTATCGGGAAAGCTGCTTGAAACGCCCAAGCTCAAGGCCAATCCCGAAATACTGAAAGCAAATGAAGCTGCATTCAAAGAATTTGTGGATCATTTGGGCAGTGCCGGAACTCGTGACTTCTCTGTGAAGCCATATTATTGGCGCGGTGTAAACAAAGAATTGGTTGTGCAGCTGCTTCTTGACTTTGAAACGCACCCGTGGCACCTTGCCTTCCAAGGCAGAGCACTTGCTGAGTATATCGATGAAAAAATGGACAATGAGACTTGGGATGTTGCCCTTATTACAGACGGTGAAGGCTCAGAATATGAGCCTGGTCTCAAATGCGGCAACGAAGTGCTCTCGATTAAGGCAACTGAGCGCCGTTCTGTGATAGCTGATGACAAAATGATTCGGATCAGCGGAACCAAAGTGAAGGTGGGTTCCGGCGGCTGCACAAGAGTTGGATTAACCAAAGAACAGATCGAAACAGCAAGAAAACGCTTCAAAGAGCGAAATGGGGACAAGCATATGTCTGACAGTGCCTATTTGATTCGAGAGCGAAGCCCGTTGCTGATGCTGCACATCATTGAAACAGATTTGGATAAAGTCGAATCTACCAACAGAGAAGTTCCTCCCTATTTATTTGCACTTGGCGTTGGCTTCCCTGATACTGGTGCCGGTATCCGTACTGCGAATTACATGGTGAACATGGTTGAACTGAAAAACTGGATGGATCCTGACGAGGAAGAAGACGAATGAAAATTACTGCTGAATATCTTCATGAGAAGTGGAACGCCTTCAACTACTATGACGGAGGATACATACAGATTGAGGTGAAACACGCCCTTGAATGGCACGTTGGCTACAAGGAGATTGACCAGAAAGCCTTGGTGATTATTTCACAGAATGAGCCGGAACTTCTGCCGTCTTCCAAATCAATTGTTGTAACCAAGGGCCGCCGCACAGACGGACGATGGACTCTTTCCTTTGTGCTTATGCGCAATGAACAGGACAGCGTTTTTGAATTGCTGTGCGCGGATTTGATCTCTTATTCTCAAACAGCAGATAATGAGATTTCTGCTTTGAATTTAACAGTGCGGCGCTTTAAGCAATGGAACAAACTGCTTGAGCATCAAAGAAAAAGCCTGATGGATGAGAGTAACCGCAAAGGATTGCTTGGCGAGCTTATCTATCTGTGCGAAGTGATTGATGCCGGATATCCAATTCTGCCGGCGGTTCAAGGATGGGTCGGCCCGGATGGTGCTGATCAAGACTTTGTGTACGCAGACGACTGGCATGAGGTGAAATCTGTGGGTGTATCCGCAGATTCTGTGAAAATTTCTTCTTTGGAGCAGCTTGCAAATACCGATCCTGGAGAGTTGGTTGTGATGCTTATTGATAAGTGTGCACCAGAACACAGCGGCGCAGTGTCACTTGGAGAGCAGGTAGATCACACTTTCAGACGGGTGCATGAAAACGATGACGCCTATTCCCTTTTGGAAAGCAAGCTGATGCGCTATGGCTTTATCGATCTTCCTGAGTATAGGGAGCAAAAATATGTATGCTCGGGGGAAATGCATTTCCGCGTAGACGCGGATTTCCCAAGGCTGACATCAGATAATGTCGTTCCGCAGATTATCGAGGTACAATATTCAATTAGTCTGGCCAGTATTGAAGACTGGCGGGTGGAGGGTTAACATGGATGCGCAGGAATTCAGAAAGGATTTTCTCGAAAATGTAAAAGCAGAGGCTGCTGCCACTGGTGAGGGTTCCTGCGCAGCCTTTGTTGGCTCTATGGCGCAGTATCTTGTTGAAGCGGAAGTCTTGCCGGACTTCACTCCTGCTTTCTATACAAGTACAACATCCAAGAGAAAAATCTATCGTGTAGATGGGTACGTTTTTGACGAATTCGACTATACGATGAATTTAATCATTGCGGATTATGACGGCGTGGAAGAACGGACGATGGGTAAGGTTGTATCTTCAACGAATTTTCAACGCTTAGCCGTGTTTGTGGATCAGGCCCTAAACACGAATTTGTATAGAGAGATCGAGATGAGTACTCCATGTGCGGATTTGGTAGATCTGCTTCGGTTGGAAAAAGAGAGAATTCGAAAATACAGACTTCTCATTTTCACAGATGCAGATGTCAGCGATACGCTGAAGAATCTTGACAATCTCGATATTGGAGGCATTCCTGCTGAATGTCAAATCTGGGACATCGACCGTGTGTTTCGTGTATGCTGCTCTGATCTGGGGCGTCAAAATATTGAGATTGATTTTCGAGAATATATCCCCGAAGGCATCCCTTGCCTGGAGGCCAGCAGCGCTGCGACGGCAGAATATAACAGCTATCTTTGCATTATTCCGGGAAAGGTTCTTGCAGATATTTATGATAAGTATGGCAGTCAATTGTTGGAGGGCAATGTTCGGTCATTTCTTTCTACAAAGGTCGCCGTAAATAAAAAAATCAGGGAAACTATTTTGAAATGCCCCTCAATGTTTTTTGCGTATAACAATGGCGTATCTGCAACCGCAATGGATGTCCAGCTTGAGCGCACAGCAGGTGGAACACACATTGTCGGGGCAAGAGACTTTCAGATTATTAACGGCGGCCAGACGACAGCATCCCTTTCCAATACCCGTCATAAGGATAAAGCTGATTTGGAAGGCATCTACGTACAGATGAAGCTGACTGAGATTGATGAAAGCGACATGGACCGTTCAACGGAGTTGGTACGAAATATATCTCGGTCCTCAAATAGCCAAAACAAAGTTACAGATGCAGATTTCTTCTCTACTCACCCATTCCACATACGCATGGAGCAGCATTCCCGGAGAATTTTTGCTCCTGCAGAATCTGGTGCGCAGTATGAAACAAAATGGTTTTATGAGCGTGCTAAGGGTCAATTTCTTCAGGCACAAATGCGTCTTACACCGGCCAAGAAGCGGCAATTCCTGCTGCAGAATCCCAAGAGCAAAGTCATCACTAAAACGGATTTGGCTAAAGTACGCAACACATGGAGTGAAATGCCCCACATCGTCAGCAAGGGTGCTCAGACAAACTTTATGAAGTTTGCTGAGTTGATTGATGAAGCTTGGACGGCCAACGATTCGCAGTTTAATGAGCGATACTTTACAGAAAGCGTGGCGCTGGTTATCTTATTTAAGCATCTCGAAGCGTTGATACCGAGGCAGGAGTGGTATGAACAGGGCTACCGAGCGAACATCGTTACTTATTCATTGGCACTGCTTCATCAGTTAATTCGGAAGCAGTTCAAAAATATGGAGTTGGATTTGCAGAGTATTTGGCAGCGCCAAAGCGTTCCAGAAAGCGTTACAAAAGCTTTGGAACAGATAGCTGAGCAGGTCTTCTATAGGATAACTGATCCAAATAGACCTACAATCAATGTCACGCAGTGGTGCAAGCGCGAGGGATGCTGGAACAGTGTTCAAGAAATTAATCTAATTCTGCCAGCAGAATTTTCTAGTGTATTGATTGGAAAAACTGAAGTGAGGGCAGCAGAAAAAGAAGCGAGGAAAGACCAAAAAGTGCTTTCCGAAACGGAGGCACAGGTTAAAGTACTTCAATATTCTGCAGATCAATGGAAAAAGCTGTCTGCGTTTGCGATGCAGAAACGCATGGCATCGCCCGATGAAAATGTAGCGCTGAAATATGCATGCCAAATCCCTAACAAAATGCCGAGTGGATACCAGAGTCAACGACTCCTTGCGCTCCTTGATCGAGCATTATCCGAGGGTTTTAACCTTTAACAAGAGAAAGAGGAATGTGTTGTGTACAAAGTTGTGGACTTGTTTGCAGGAGCAGGAGGCCTGAGCCTTGGCTTTATGCAGACGAGAAAATATGATATCAAGGTAGCGTTTGAGAACAGTCCTTATATGCAGGAAACATATCGCCTGAATCATCCAGGCGTTGAAGTACAGGGAGATGTCTGCGCTGCAAATTATGACGAGATTAAGAAAAAATATGGGGATATAGACGTGGTCATCGGCGGCCCGCCCTGTCAAGGCTTTTCTAATGCGAATCGCCAAAAGAACCATGCTATCAGTCAGAATAATATGCTGGTAAAACAGTATATCAGGGCTATTCTCGAACTCAAACCAAAAGCATTCGTTATGGAAAATGTCAGTATGCTGAAATCTGATGTTCACCGATTTTATATGGAAGAGAGTGATGTTGAAACTGTCGCAAAATACAAGATTCCTGTTAAATCCACATATCTTCACTTGCTGGATCAGGCGTATGTATTTGACGGCGCACTGGAGATTGTTAAAGATCAGCAGAAGATTCAGCAGTATCTTTGGCCGGAACAGCATTACTTTGAGCTGAACGTTATCTATAAGGCCGCGAAGAATCTTGAAAAAATGAAATCTGCACTTGAAAAGCACAAAAAGAAGCTTTGTGCTGCGGCTGCTGACTATGCGAAATTGCATGATAGTAATCATATCGCCAGTGTCTCTTCGGAAGCATTTCAAGCGATCTCAGAATACTATTCTGGTGAGTTGGATGCGTCTGCGCTCAAAAGCAGGATTGAACCAGCGATTCTGATCCAGCGTATGCTCAGCAAGGCACAGGAGATACACGAAAATCACATAGTTGTGGATGCCTACTCTGTCGAAGATGGAATCGCAGCCGTGATTCGCTCTTTTGCTGTTTACGATTATCTGGAGCGTGTATTGCAGGCACCTGAAAATGGCTACGTTTTGGATAAAGATGTCCTTTGCGCTGCAGATTATGGCGCACCTCAGAAACGAATGCGTTTCGTTGTGATAGGCATTAAACGCAGGATTTCTTCTAAAATAGCCCTTCCTAAAGGCCGTTTTGATGCAGACGAATATCGAACCGTGCGAGATGCCATCACCGATTTGGAAGATGTCGAGCCGGTCGTTGAGCTTGAAGACGACAAAGAAGGGATTGCACTGCAGCCAAAAGAGAACCTTGGCGAATTGGCTTCCTCACTCCGAGATTCTAAAATACTAAAAAACCATATGGTTACAAAAACAACCGATACTGCGATGCAGCGTTTTAAGGCACTCAAACAGGGAGAAAATTTCCACGCTTTAGATGATTCGCTGAAAACCAATACATATACGGACGCATCCCGAACTCAGAATACGATTTATCTTAGATTAAACTACGACGAACCCTGTGGGACAGTGGTAAATGTCCGCAAATCTATGTGGATACATCCGACACAGGACCGAGCTATCAGTGTTAGAGAAGCAGCGCGTCTGCAAACTTTCCCAGATAGTTTTGTGTTCTGCGGCTCAAAGGACAAACAGTATCAGCAGGTGGGCAATGCGGTTCCGCCGATTATGGCTAAGTCGATTGCCAAGAAGTTAGCCAAAGTTTTGAAAGACAATTTGCCGGAAGGTGAACAGAATGGCGGATAACCATAGTAAGGAAGTCCGAAGTATAAACATGTCTCACATCCGCAGTACGAATTCGAAACCTGAAGAAATTGTACGCAAGTATCTTTTTGCAGAAGGATTCCGTTATCGTAAGAATGTGAAGAAGCTGCCGGGATGTCCTGATATAGTTCTCCCCAAATATAAAACTGTAATCTTTGTGAACGGCTGTTTCTGGCATAAGCATGATTGTCCTCGGTTTGTTTGGCCCTCATCCAATCAAGATTACTGGAGGCCAAAAATTCTTAGAAATATTGAACGGGACAATCAAAGCCGCAAAGAATTAGAAACTCTGGGCTGGAAGGTAATCACTGTCTGGGAATGCGAATTAAAAAAGAATGTACTTAACGAGACCCTTGGAAAACTGATTGCAGAACTGAAAGCCATTGACTTCAGTACTGATAATAAGGAGACGACATGAAAAGGAAATCTGTACGAGGGGGAAATATTTATGACCAGAACTATAACCATCAAGGGCGTCGGCAAGCTGAGCCTGAAGCCGGATCAGGTGGTGGTATCACTGACCCTGAATGCAACCGATAAGAACTACGACAAGACAATGGATACAGCTGCGAAGCATTTGGAGCAACTCCGGGGAGCGCTTGTCGGTATTGGTTTTACAAAGGATGACCTGAAAACTACCAATTTCAATGTGAATACGGAATATGAAAGTGAGCGGGACAAAAACGGCAATTACAAGAGAATCTTCATCGGTTACAGCGTCACCCATCAACTAAAGCTGGAGTTTGGTTTTGACTCTCAGCGCCTTTCCCGAACACTTGGAGCCATTGCAGGCTGCATCGCTGAGCCGGAACTGAATGTGCAGTTTACGGTAAAGGACAAAAAGTCCGTGAATGCGGCGCTTCTGGAGAATGCCTGCGTCAACGCAAAGGCAAAAGCCGGTATCCTCGCCAAGGCTTCCGGTGTGACGCTGGGCGATCTGATTTCTATCGACTACAATTGGGGCGAGCTGCATCTGTTTTCCCAAACTCAGTATGATATGGAGGACGATTGCATGAGAATGGCCAGTGCCGCACCCACCAGTATTGAAATCGAGCCGGACGACATCGATATCAGCGACAGCGTGACATTTGTGTGGGAGATCAGTAAATGAATGCAGCGATTTTAGACGAACTCATCCATCTCTATGAGGAGAATATGGACACCCTTTATGGCAGTGAGCATGATGAGATTTTTAAGTGGAGGGCCTTAAAGACCTTCCAGCGGGAGTGGTTCCGAAACGATCATCCCGATTTTGCTTCCCGCTTCAATGCTGCCACAAAGTACTTTTCGGTCCTGATTGATAACAGCCGTATGCATCCCCGGAATGCCGTCGTGAAGCTCTGCGAAAAGGATTCTGCCGAAGTGGAGCACCTGTTCTGCGATGTTCTCTTTGCCGAGGACCACGGTGATCTGAAGCTTCGGCAGGAACATATGGATCAGTTCCTGGACGGAATGGAACGGCTACGCATTGCCTATTATCCGGGCAGTTGGTCCTTTAAGCACGATCGGCACGCAGCCTCTGCGTATCTGGCCATGTATGCACCGGAGGACAATTACATTTACAAGTACAGCGAGGCCGCCCAGATGGCTGCCTATGGAGAATACGGATTTGACATCGGGTCCGGCGGAAGCTTTGACCTGAGCAAATACTACCAAATGTGCGATGAAATCGTGGAGCGTCTGAAAGCGCATCCTGAATTCCTCCGAAAGCATTTCGACAAGCTCCGCAGGGACGGCTATTGTGCGGAGGAGCGCAGCCTACATTTGCTGGCGTTTGATTTGATTTACTGCTGCCGGACCTACGGCTACTATAAGGAAATTCCCTACGTCCCAAAGGCAAAATCCCAGAAGCGCAAAAAAGCAGCCGAGCAGCAGGAAGCCGATGCGGCAGCACGCCAGGCTCGGATTGCAGATATTACCGCCCAAATTGAGGATTTAAGGGCGTCGCTCCCGGATGTTTCGGATATTTCGCTGGTGAATGTTGCCGTCACTTCCAGGCTCTACGGTGGCGGAATGGTAACGGAGCATAATCTGAATACGATTCGGGTCCGGTTCCCAGGTGCAACAAAAACATTTATTCTGGATGCAAAATTCCCGCAGCGCCCAACCTTTGAAAATGATGCAGATGTGGTCGCTGCCTACACGGAATACACGAGTATCAGCGGCAAAATCGAAAAGCTGGAAAAACAGTTGAAGCAGTTGGGCGGTTAAATCTGTCTTTTGGGTGGTAAATATGAAAGCGCTAACCTGCGTAGAACACGTCTAAGGCTGCAGGAACTGCCGGAACCGTTTGCGCCCGCACTTTGAAGAGATAACCGCTGAGAGAGAGCCCTTTACCTTGCCTTCAGGAGAGATAATATTGGAAGCTCTCATGGAGGAGTGCACGGAATAACAAGATTTCGCAATCTTTTTTCCGTGCACTGTAAGCGAAAACAATATAAAATCCATTATCATGAAAGGAGTGTGTCTGCATGGCTTATAACGAGCTCATTAAAAACTTTGAAAAAGTCAGAGCTTATATGCGTGAGTTTTATGTGTATGGCTTCAAGAGCAGGACGGAATATGATGCCAAGAGTGCACGCTCCTATGATGATGAGCGCCGCAGGCTGGAGAGTTGGTTGGGGGATTACATGCACTTCACGCAGACACCGGAGGGAAAGAATGTTTTCCTGTCGGTGGATAGCCGCGTGACCCGGAAAAACCCATTCTATAAGGCGTGGAAGGCCAAGAGCTTTACGGATGGAGATATCACACTGCATTTTGCGATTTTTGATATTCTCTATGATCCTGAAACAAAAATGACGCTTACAGAGCTGATTGAGGAGATCGATCAGCGGCTGTCATCCAGTATGGCCTTTGATGAGTCTACCTTGAGAAAGAAACTCAAGGAGTATGCCGAAGAGGGTATCATTCGGATGGAGAAGGATGGGCGGAAGGTCCTGTATAGCAGAGCTCCGGATACGGACATCACTGCCTTGCATGATGTGATCGACTTCTTCAGCGAGGTGGCCCCGTGCGGCGTTATCGGCTCATTCCTGCAGGACAGGCAGCCGAAGCACCCTGAGCTGTTTTCCTTTAAGCATCACTACATAACGCAGGCAATGGATAGTGATGTAATGGCCACACTGTTTGAGGCTATTCACGGCCATCGCTACATCACCGTTGACAATTTGGGCAAACATTCAAACGAAGTCAGAACGGTTCGGTTAGTCCCACTCAAGCTCTACATAAGCGCCCAAAACGGAAGACAAAACCTTTTGGCCTTTCACGAAAGAGCCAATCGCTTGAATTCCTATCGCTTGGACTATATGTCCAACATCAGGATTGAAGATGAGATTTGCGAAAAGTTTGATGCGCTGCGCGGCGCACTCAGCAAGGCTGAAGCCCATATGTGGGGTGTGAACTGCAAATGGAATATCAAACATACAGAGCATGTGGAGTTTGAAATAAAGATTGAAGACGATGAGCAGTTTATTGTCCGCCGGCTGGAGAGAGAAAAACGCTGCGGCCGTGTAGAGAAAATCGACGACAACCACTACCGGTACGTTGCAGAGGTTTTTGACACAACAGAAATGCTGCCGTGGATACGCACATTTATCTCCCGCATTACGAGAATGAGCTTCTCAAATCGAACGGCTGAAAACAAATTCAAGGCAGACATTCAGGAAATGTGCCGTATGTATGGGCTTGACGGAGGTGCTGCACAATGATTTTCAGTGAGTTATACTCCGCCTATTACAATACGGTCGCAAAAATCATGGAAGCAGCGTTTAACCCCGAAGCAACCGAGAAGGATTTGCAGCGCTGCGTTATGGAAGAAGCATTTTCTGAGAGCGTCCTGACCATACTTCCTGCGCTGAAGTCCGGGAAATGGCCGCTGCTTCACGAGGATCTTTCGCCGGTTCTGTTACATAAGCCCACCATGCCCCTGACCAATCTGGAAAAGCGGTGGCTGAAGGCAATATCAGAAGATCCCCGTGTTAAGCTGTTCGATGTTGCGTTTCCCGAGCTTAACGATGTGGAACCGCTCTTCACAAGGGATGACTATAAAATCTACGACCAATACAGTGACGGAGATCCTTTTGAAGACGAGGCCTACATAGAGCATTTCAGGCTGATGCTTTCCGCTATACGGAGTGAGTGCCCTGTTCAAATGACTATGGTGAACCGTCACGGCAGGAAGGTGCGGGTTCGCTTTTATCCCAAAGGATTTGAGTATTCGGTGAAGGACGACAAGATCCGAATCGTAGCGACCAGGTGTAAGTTCAAGCAATTCAATCTCGGGAGAGTTTTAAGCTGCGACTTTTATAACGGGCGGGGCCCGTGGCGCGAGAAGCCTCAAGCAGAGCGCCGAAAGGATCTCACCTTGCTGATCACCGATGAGCGCAATGCGCTGGAGAGAGCCATGCTGCACTTTGCGCATTTTGAAAAGCAAGCAGAGCGAACAGACGATGGCAGATATATCCTGCGGCTGAAGTATTACGAGAATGACGAGACTGAAATTGTGATCCGTGTGCTGTCATTTGGCCCGTATGTCAAGGTTCTGGAGCCGGAGGGCTTCGTAAATCTAATAAAAGAACGACTGATTTCTCAAAAAAGCTGTGAACTCAAGTGAGTTCGCAGCTTTTTTTCCGTGAAATACCTGCGCTTGAACCGTATAATATGCGTGTAAGATGCAGATGACAAAATACTGCTTCTTATCAAAGGTACTTACAGCAATCGTTTTGCTTATTAGAAAAGGGCTGAAAATCCTTGTCGCTGGCGGATATTATCCGTTAAAGGATGTACCTTGTTTGTAAAAGATGCATACAGCAACCAAAAGACGATGATAACGCACCTCTCTTTGAGCTGGAGCGATGGTTTGCCGAAAAACTGCATCTTGAAAAGGCACCAACAGCAATGGCGAATAGCTAAGTGGTTATAGCAGGTGACTCATAATCATCGTTCGCGGGTCCGAATCCCGCTTCAAATGGTGCCTTGTTTTTGTGAAAGACGCGAGCAGCGATTATATATCTTATGTTACCGAAACATTAACTGGATAACCGGAGCTTGCTACCGGGCAAACATTGGTGAGGTGAAATCCCTCGTATGTATTAAAAAAGAGCGCGTCTTGTATAAAGGCATCTACAGCAATGAAGTGGTACGATCTGACAGCCGGAACCTGTCGAAGGCAGGACACCGACTTCGATTTTACGGGTTCAATTCCCGGTGATGCCTTGTTAATTAAAATGAAAGGAGCGGCACGATGATTGAAATCAAAGGAAAGGTAAATACGGCGATCTGTTATGCAACGGTTGTAGAGGGTGAAGCGATTGAACAGATCCGCAGAATGTGTGACTATGATTTCACAGCAGGATCTCAAATACGGATCATGCCCGATGTACATGCCGGAAAGGGCTGCACGATCGGCACCACAATGACAATCACAGATAAAGCGGTTCCTAATATCGTTGGAGTCGATATAGGCTGCGGCATGTATACTGCTGAGCTGGGTAAGGTGGATGTTGATTTTGAAAAGGTCGATGCTGCTGCTCATGATATTCCCAGCGGAAGAGATGTTTGGGAAGGGCGCATGGAGCGTTTTGACCTGACCGGACTTCGCTGTTATAGAAACCTGAAGCAGGCAAAGCGCTTGGAGAGAAGCCTGGGGACGCTGGGCGGAGGGAACCATTTTATTGAGATTGATGCAGCTTCTGACGGCACAAAGTATTTGGTGATCCATTCTGGCAGCCGTAATCTTGGCAAGCAGGTTGCGGAGCTCTATCAGTCTTTAGCCATCGACCTAAATGCCGGTAAGGCAGATTACTTCGAGCGTCGGGATGAGCTGATCCGTACCTATAAGGAGCAGGGCCGCAGAGCTGAGATTCAGACCGCATTGAAGGCAATGGAGAAGGAATGGGCAGCAAAAGAGCCGACGATCCCCGCAGACCTTTGCTATCTGTACGGCACCTACTTAGAGGACTACCTCCACGATGTAGAAATCTGCCAGCAATTTGCAAGGCGCAGCCGTGAAAGAATGGCGGAGATCATTTTAGAAAAGACCGGAATGACCGCGATTTCTTCTTTCCACACCATCCACAATTATATTGATACGAAGGAAATGATCCTTCGCAAGGGGTCTATTGCAGCCCATGACGGAGAACTTGTCTTGATTCCGATCAATATGCGGGATGGCAGCGTGTTGGCTCGCGGAAAAGGAAATCCGGAATGGAATTATTCTGCCCCGCATGGCGCCGGACGCCTTATGTCTCGTACAAAGGCAAGAGAAACGCTGGATTTAGAGGCGTATAGGAAGACGATGGAGGGTATCTACACGACATCGGTCAATGAGGCCACCATCGATGAAGCACCCATGGCATACAAGTCGCTGAAGGACATTGTCGATGTCATCCGAGAGTCTGTCGATGTGATCGAAATACTAAAACCTATTTACAATTTTAAGGCGTCTGAGTGATAAAATTCTTCTGCGCCGTCTGATTGGAGGAATTGAAATGTTGAATCATTTGAAGAGTGAGGCGAATATTGCCTACACAGAAAACGGCGCAGTTACCAACGCAAGCACAATGTCTGACTGTCTGGATCTGTTCGCAGTGATCGGCGCACTCCGTGCAGCCGACGATCAGGAAATCATCAGACGCTTTGTCCGCGCATATGCGGAGGACGCGGATATTGCCATGAAGATCCTGTTCTTCGGACGCGATGTTCGCGGTGGCCTTGGTGAGCGCCGGGTGTTCCGCGTTATCATCAATTGGCTTGCTGAGAACAGAGCGGAGTCCTTGCGCAAGAACATTGAGCTTATCCCTGAGTTCGGACGCTACGACGATCTGGTATCTCTCATCGGCACGGCCTGCGAAAAGGATGCTTTACGTACCATTCGCAAGCAGCTGGAGGCCGACCTTGCGTCTGACGCAGAGGTGTCCCTGCTGGCGAAATGGCTTCCGTCTGTAAATGCGTCCAACGCAGAGACGGTCCGCAAAGCAAAGCGCATCGCCCGCTATCTTGGAATGTCCGATGCGGAGTATCGCAAGACCCTTGTAGAGCTGAGAAAGAAAATCCGCATCATAGAGAATCATCTCCGCGAGAAGGACTACTCTTTCGACTATGCGAAGCAGCCGTCCAAGGCCATGTTCAAATACCGGAAAGCATTCCTGCGTAATGATGGTGAGCGCTATAACGCGTTCCTGGAGGCTGTAAGCAGCGGTGAAAAGCAGCTGCATGCAGATAACCTTGCTCCTTATGAGATCGTCAGATCTGCGCTGAATGCAGACCGGTGGGGCTTTCATGCTGACTTGACCGTCGGAGAGAAGGCTGCACTCAATGCGTCCTGGGCGTCACTTCCCGACTTCTGTGACAACAGAAATGCGCTGGCAGTAGTGGATACATCCGGATCCATGTACTGCTATGACAACGCGCTGCCGGCGGCTGTTGCGCTGTCCTTGGGACTGTATTTCGGAGAGCGTAATACCGGTATCTTCCATAACCATTTTATCGAGTTTTCTTCTCGGCCGCAGCTTATTGAGATCAAGGGCAAGACCTTTGCCGAGAGGCTGGAGTATCTGTGCACCTTTAACGAGGTTGCCGATACAAATGTGGAAGCGGTCTTTGATCTGATCTTGGATGCGGCAGTGCGCAACAACGTCCCGCAAGAAGAGCTGCCCGAGACTTTGTATCTGATTTCGGATATGGAGTTCAACGCCTGCGTTCGAAATGCATCTGTGTCTAATTTTGCCAGTGCAAAGCGCAGATTTGCAGAGTGTGGATACAAATTACCTCAGATCGTCTTCTGGAATGTTGCGAGCCGGAACAGCAATCAGCCCGTGACAAAGAACGAGCAAGGCGTTGCTCTAGTTTCCGGATGTACGCCGCGTCTGTTTTCCATGGTGGCAAGCGGAGACCTTTCTCCGTATTCTGTCATGATGGAGATCATAGAGTCGGAGCGGTACGCAAAAATTTCAGCATAAATCGAAGGCGGTACCTACCGGTATCGCCTTTTCTCTTCATATGGATAATCCAAGGGCAGGACAGACGAAGAACCCCCGGAATCTGGACAGGCATGAACTGATAACAAAAAACAATTTAACGAGGTGACGAACAGGATCGCCACCTCGTTTTGCCTTTCTGCAAACCTATTGCATTTCTTTTTTGCCTGAGTATAATAACATTATGGGATATGAAATCCCATATAGAAACAGAGGTGCTGATATGAGAACAAAGAATCAAGAAACTCTGGACAGGATATTGAAGTTCGTAAACAAGTATTATCAGGAGCATCACAGCTCTCCTACGATCAACGATGTTGCTGAAGGTGTCGGCGTTGCCAGATCCACTACGCATCGCTACCTTCAGGAGCTGAGTGACCGCAACCTGATTGATTACGGCAGAGGTATCTTGTCTGCTCCCCAGAGCGCCAAAATGAAAACGGCCTATGTATCCGCCCCGTTAGTAGGTTCTATTCGCTGCGGCAATCCGGAGGATGAGGAAGAGTCGATTGAGGAGTATGTCAGCCTCCCGGTCTCTATGTTTGGCAAGGGGGATTTCTACATTCTCCGCGCCAAAGGCGATTCCATGGTGGATGCCGGAATTGACGAGGACGATCTGCTTGTTATCGAGCGTAATTGCCCTGCTCTCGAAGGGGATATAGTCGTTGCGCTGGACGAGGACAACCAGAATACGCTGAAGCGATACGCCGGCTACGACAAGGAAAGTGGGTATTACATCCTCGAATACGAAAACGAGGCTCGATACCCGGGCAAAACAATAAAGGTGCGGAGCTTTCAGGTACAAGGCGTTGCTCGGCACGTAATAAAATCACTCTAAACAATAATCTTGATTCGATGGGAGATGTGTTGTTTTGAATGCAAAAGATGTGAAATGCCCCATTTGCGGCACGGTCAACAGGAGTCTCGATTTAGATGAGACCGACGGATGGATGGAATGTGAGAGCTGTCATAACGCTATTCAAATATTGAAGTACGCTAAAAGCAGGCGTGTTCCGGTATATCAGATGGCAGATTGCAATCTCCTCGTTCCGTTGAACAAGAAAAGATAGAAGGAGAATGGCGATGCTGGAGGATTGGACGATTTACTCTTGGTATTGCCCAAACTGTAAGACGCAGGTAGCGGGGCTAAAAAACAAGAAAAATCAAATCAGAGTTATTTGCGCAAAGTGCGGCGTTGAAATGGTTCGCACGGTTGTAAGCAGGCGGCATGATGTGATTGATATGTTCGCACCGTCAGGAATGGAACATAGCGAACTGGAATTGAGGGAGTATTGATATGACGATGTTAGAGGCTTTTGTAAAAGAGCGCAACGAGGCGCTGTTCAGCCTTGACCGAAAGAAGATCGAGGCGTACATGATCAAACATGGAGAAACGGAGATCGCCCAGACCCCCGATAATGTTTTCTGGGCATCCGTGTACAAGGCCATCTGCGGCATCAAGGATGCGCCGGAAGCCATTGTAAGTAAGGCAAAGGCATGGCTGCGCGAGCATGGCATGAGTCCTTATCTGGCGGGGTGAAATGTTTATGTACACTACCTATGTCGAGCATATAAAACTGGCTTCTGAATCTGCAGAAACGGAGTTTATCATGAATCAGCGCCGAACCTGCTATGGGGGGATATATCCCTTCAAGGTGTTTCCACAGAAAGAGTTGGAGTATTTGGAGCTCGGCCCAATAACCGTTTTCTATGGTGGAAACGGCTCTGGAAAGACTACTCTCTTAAATGTAATTGCCGAAAAACTGCATGTGATGCGCCATTCTGCTTTTAGCGGAAGTGCATTTTTCGCTGATTATGTTTCGCTGTGTAGTGCCTCGTCAAAGGAAATTCCTCAAAACAGTCAAATACTAACGAGCGATGATGTGTTCGATTATTTGCTGAATGCGAGATATCTAAATGACGGCATTGATGTTCGCCGGGAGAAGCTATTCGAGGAGTATCTTTCGCGAAAGTGGGAGGATCACAGAAATCTGAAAGGCTTAGATGACTACGATGATTGGAAAATCAGCTATGATGCCAAGTCAAAGACGCAATCAAGGTTTGTAAAGGACAGGCTTGCAAGAAATGTGGATATGTTTTCTAATGGTGAAAGTGCCATGAAGTACTTTACCGACCACATAACCGAAGACGCACTGTACTTGTTGGATGAGCCTGAAAACAGTCTTTCAATTGCTTTCCAAATGGAATTGAGCAAATATATCTCTGACTCAGCGAGACATTTTGGCTGCCAATTCATCATGGCGACGCATTCGCCTGTGCTTTTATCTATAAAGGATGCACTGATATACGATCTTGATGAAACTCCTGTAGAAACAAAGAAATGGACG
>ERZ857840.804-NODE-804-length-40822-cov-4.640616_pt1 | contig 40822 bp, 40 predicted proteins | sample MGYA00519760_ERZ857840 | MGnify/ENA primary metagenome ERZ857840 (study PRJEB31778, sample SAMEA3449371) | human gut metagenome | biome: human gut; feature: human-associated habitat; material: faeces | place: United Kingdom | collected 2010/2012 ... | reverse complement strand
TCACGCCCTGCTGCTGCATGTCGTTCAGATGGGCATACTCCACGGCAATGGCCTTTCGCCGTGCCTGAATAAACTTTTGTTCCAGTTCCGTCATAGCGCACGTTCCCCTATCCCTTGTGGTATTATTCCTTATTTTAATACAAAATCCTGTTCAGGTCAATATCTTCCCCAAATTTTAGAATTTTTGTTCCATTTCCCCTTGACAGAAACTCTTGTTCGATATATAATGTGCATCGAACAAACATTCCAACGGAGGTAATCGTTATGACTGCTATGGGATATGTGATCGTGATTCTGGGCACGCTGTCCGCTTCTGTGAACCTGATGCACCTGATCGACCGGCTGGAGCGTCCCCAGCGGAGTCAGCGCCGCCGCACTGCGGCCTGAACCATGGAGCTTCTGGAGAAGCTGACGATCCTCTCGGACGCCGCCAAGTATGACGCCGCCTGCACATCCAGCGGCGTCAAGCGCAGCTTTCAGCCGGGGAAAATCGGCAACACGTCCTCCTCCATCGCCGGGTGCTGTCACAGCTTTTCCGCCGACGGGCGGTGCATTACGCTGCTGAAGGTGCTGATGACCAACTGTTGCGTCTATGACTGCAAGTACTGCGTCAACCGGCGCTCCAACGACGTGCAGCGCACCGCATTCACGCCCCGGGAGTTGGCTGAGCTGACCATCGGCTTTTATCGGCGGAACTATATTGAAGGGCTGTTTCTCTCCTCCGGTGTGCTGCGCAATGCCGATTATACCACCGAACAGATGATCCGCGCCCTGCGCATCCTGCGGCAGGACTATGGCTTCAACGGCTATATTCACGCCAAGGCCATCCCCGGTACAATCCCGGAGCTGGTGCAGCAGCTGGGCTATCTGGCGGACCGGCTCAGCGTGAATATCGAACTGCCGTCCCAAAAAGGATTGGCTGCGCTGGCCCCGGACAAGAGCAAGGCTGCCATTCTTGCGCCTATGCGGCTCATTGAGGCTCAGGGTCGGCAAAATAAAGAGGAGCTTGTGAAGTACCGTCACGCCCCTGCTTTTGCTCCGGCTGGGCAGAGCACACAGCTCATTGTGGGCGCCACGGAGGATAGCGACCGGCACATCTTGCACCTAACGGAATCGTTGTATGACCGTTATCGGCTGAAGCGGGTCTTCTATTCCGCATATGTGCCCGTTGTGGAAAATCCGTTGCTTCCCGCCCTGCACACTAAGCCGCCGCTTCTGCGGGAGCACCGTCTCTATCAGGCGGACTGGCTGCTGCGGTTTTATGGTTTCCATGCGGAGGAGCTGCTGGATGAAAACAGGCCCAATTTCAATGTGCTGCTGGATCCCAAGGAAGACTGGGCTCTGCGTCATCTGGAATGCTTTCCTGTGGAAGTGAACCGGGCGGATTACCAGACTCTGCTCCGTGTGCCGGGAATCGGGGTGAAAAGTGCCCAGAGGATAGTAAAGGCCAGGAGGAGCGCAAACCTGCGTTTCGAGGATTTGAAGAAGATAGGGGTGGTTCTTAAGAGAGCCCTTTATTTCATAACCTGTCAGGGACGTATGATGTATAATACGAGAATCGAAGAGGATTATATCACGCGCAACCTGCTGTCTGTGAAAGAAAAGCTTCCGGCAGAGGCAGGAGGAATGTCTTACCGGCAGCTTTCCCTGTTTGATGATGTGCGTTTCGCGGCGAGACAGCAGGGAATCAGTCAGCTGGGCTAGAGTGCGTCTGATATGACAGGAAAGGTGCCAAAGGCATGGAACAGATATTTATTTGTGAAGATTCCCAGGAGGGAGTTTTTACCGGGATTTATGATGCATATGCGTTGAAATGTGATCATGACAGTACTTATATACAGGTGGGGGAGGATGGTAATCTCCGCCTGTTTGCCGAATACAGGAAAATAATACCGGATATGCAGAAGGCGGATAAGGTGAGGCGGACCATACTTTCCCGTTTCGGGGAGGAATGCTATGAACAGTTCTGTTACGCCCTTTCTTCCTGGGAAACGGATAAAGGGCAGGCCGTTTATCAGGCGGTTGTGGAAGGGCTTAAGGGAAGGTTCAGGGGGCAGCTGCAGGATCATCTGGGAAATTCGGATGTACGCCGGGTATTTGAATTGAGCAGGTCGGCCGGAAATGAGGCACATCATCTTCTTGGATTCCTGCGTTTTGAAGAAACTACGGGAGGCGTTCTGTTTGGGGAGATAGGACCTAAGAACAATGTGGTTCCGTTTATGATGCCTCATTTTGCCGATCGATTTCCTAAGGAAAATTTTATTATTTATGATAAGGGAAGAAAGCTTTATGGCATTCACCAGGCCGGAAAGCCCTGGTTTATGGCGAAACTGGAGCATGGGCCACAAAAGCAGGATTTGGAATTCTCAGAGGAAGAGCGGAATATTCAGGAACTTTTCCGGTATTTCTGCCGTAAGATAACTATAAAGGAGCGGGAGAATGAGAAATTGCAGAGACAGAACCTCCCTTACAGGTTCCAAGAATATATGATAGAATTTGTAAAGAATGAGCAGAAATCGGAGGGGACAAAATAGGGGTAAACACCGGAAATCATACTTTTAGACAAAGAAGGGAGCAGGTTTGACTCTTTGCGGGGACATAATGCAGTATGGCTGATTTTACTGGCAGAATATGCCGAAAAATGGGGGGTTTACATTTCTTGCCAATGCTGTATAATATGATAAATCCAAGTAAGAACATGGTAAAATCACCGTGTCGGTATCTGTTTATATATTTTAAGAAAGGATGAAAGTGAGTGGTAAGTATGAAAGGAATCAATCAGTATAAAATTGTGCTGAGACCGGACGAGGTACAGGAATTTGTAAACGCGGCCTCCAGGTGTGATTTCGATATTGACATAGCATATAACAGCTATGTGGTAGACGCTAAATCTATTCTTGGTGTGTATGGACTGGACCTTACCCGTGTACTGACAGTAACCTGTCATGGATACAGCAAAGAATTCGACAGTTACCTCAGAAATTTTGCAATCGCCTGCTAAAGTATAAACGAAGCTTAATTCGTGAAACTTATTGTACCTCTATATAAAGTTTGACTCCCTGTAAAGAAGTGTGTACTATCTTTATAGGGAGTTTTTGTGTGTGGATCTGTCTGAAGATGGAAAAGAAGTCGGCACAGCAGACCCCTTTCTTAAAAAGGAGGAAAATTCCTCTGCTCGTCAGAGGACTCGCATTTTGCTCCGCAAAACAAGTAGGAGGAATGGTAACGTGGAAATAAGAATATCCGTGCGCAGCCTGGTGGAATTTATCCTGCGCAGCGGCAGTATAGACAACCGTAAGGGTGCGGCGCCTGATAACGCGATGGCGGAGGGAGGGCGGATCCACCGCATGATACAAAGAAGAATGGGCTCTGATTATCAGGCGGAGGTGGTGATGCGCTACAGCTGGAGCACACCCGCTTACGATTTGGTGGTGGAAGGCCGGGCCGATGGAGTTATCAATGGAGATGTTGTTACCATAGATGAAATAAAGGGAACTTACAGGGATTTGGAAAAAATGAAGGAGCCAGTGGATGTCCATCTGGCCCAGGCTAAATGCTATGCAAGTATGTATGCCAGAGAACATGACAGCGCGCAGATGAAGGTGAGAATGACCTACTGCAATATGGAAACAGAGGAACTGCGGTATTTTGTGAACACCTATCAGCGGGCGGAGCTGGATGAATGGTTTGAGGCCCTGCTGACGGAGTATAAAAAATGGGCTGATTTTACTAACGAATGGCAGGAGCAAAGGACTGCTTCCATTCGGCAGCTTGCTTTTCCTTTCTCTTACAGAGAAGGGCAGAAGGAACTGGCTACCTATGTATATCGAAGTATTGTCCATAAGCGCAAGCTGTTCATTGAAGCCCCTACCGGAGTAGGTAAAACGCTCTCCACCGTATTTCCCGCTGTTAAGGCCATAGGGGAAGGAAAGGCGGAACGGATTTTTTATCTGACTGCGAAGACCATCACGCGGACGGTGGCGGATAATACCTTCCAGCTGCTCAGGGAAAGGCAGCTGCGGTTTAAGACGGTTATTCTGACCGCGAAAGAAAAGATATGCTTTATGGAAGAAACGGAGTGTAATCCCGGAGCCTGTCCCTATGCGGACGGCCATTATGACCGGATCAATGATGCCATATATGATCTGCTTCTGCATGAGGATCATTATAACAGGGAAAAGGTGGAGGAGTATGCACGTAAATATAAGGTATGCCCTTTCGAAATGAGCCTGGATATGAGCCTTTTTTCCGATGGGATCATCTGTGATTATAATTATGTTTTCGATCCCCATGTATATCTGAAGCGTTTCTTTGCGGAGGGAGTGCAGGGACAGTATATCTTTCTCATTGACGAGGCCCATAACCTGGTGGACAGGGGGCGGGAGATGTACAGCGCCTCTCTGGTGAAGGAAGACTTTCTGGCACTGAAAAAAATAGTGCGGGAATATGACGGCAAAATGGAGCATCAGCTGGATAAGTGCAGCAGGGAACTGCTTCCCCTGAAGCGGGAATGCGAAGACTGCCGGATTGTAGGATCCATAGAACCTTTTGTACAGGCTGTGGAGCGGCTTTACGAGACGATGGAAAAATATCTGGAGGAGCATGACGAAAGCCCCGTCAGAGAGGATGTGCTGGATTTTTTCTTTGAAATTTCCCATTTCCTTCTTATTTATGACGGCCTGGACGAAAACTATGTTATTTATACGGAACTGGAAGAGGATGACAGCTTTATGGTCAAGCTGTTCTGCGTGAATCCGTCTGTAAATTTGAAGGAGTGTATGCAGAGAGCCCGGAGCACCGTCCTGTTTTCAGCTACGCTGCTGCCCATCCAGTATTATAAAAGCCTGCTTGGCGGGGAAAAGGAGGATTTTGAGGTATATGCCAAGTCAACCTTTAACCCTAAGAAGAAAGCGCTTTATATAGGCAGTGATGTCACAAGCAAATACAGCAGGAGATCACCGAAGGAATATTACAACATCGCTTATTATCTCCGTGAGATCACGAGGATGCGTTATGGCAATTACCTGATTTTTTTCCCGTCTCATTCTTTTTTGCAGAGTGTGTTTGAAGTGTATGAAGAGAACTTCCTGGATCCTGAAACGGAAGAATGCATCATTCAGGAGGATATCATGAGTGAGGAGGACAGGGAGCAGTTCCTGAGCCGTTTTGAAGGAAACCGGAATTGTGAGCTGGAGGATATGATCCATATGGACATTGAAGTGGAGGAAGAAAAGAGCCTGCTTGGTTTCTGCGTCATGGGCGGAATTTTTAGTGAGGGGATCGATTTGAAGAATGACAGTCTGATAGGGGCCGTCATTGTGGGAACAGGGCTCCCCCAGGTGTGCAATGAGCGGGAAATCCTTAAAAGCTACTTTGATGCTGCCGGTAAAAACGGATTTGATTATGCCTATCGTTACCCCGGGATGAACAAGGTTCTGCAGGCAGCAGGAAGGGTGATCCGGACATCGGAGGACGTGGGGATTGTGGCACTCCTGGACGACCGGTTCCTGAACGGGGCCTATCAGCAGCTGTTTCCCAGGGAATGGGAGGAATACGAAGTGGTGACGGCGGACCGGGTGGCCCGCCGGGTGGAGCGGTTCTGGGATGAGTGGCTGTAACCTGTAAGGAAGCAAGTAGCTTATTGCTTTTCCGGCTTCAGATAGCTATACTATAAATATGATGTACTTATGAGAAAGAGTTATCATGCATAAGAGACAGATATGGCGGCATATGTCAGGCACAGCAAGGAAACCGTTATAGTAAATTCAGCAGAAGATACAGGTGATTTATATATGGAAACTGCTTATTTAAAGGAGTTTATTGTACTTGCCAAAATGTGTAATTACAACAGAGCGGCAGATGAGTTGTTTATTTCTCAGTCCTCATTATTTAATCATATTAAGACATTGGAAGCGGAACTCAGTGTTCCTCTCTTTGAACGCTCCGGAAAACGAATTATTGTGAGTGAATACGGTCAGATGTTTTTACCGTATGCCCACCGGATTATAGATGCGACAGAGGGGTTTGATAATGAAGTGAAGGAGAAAAAAATGGATGCCAGCAGGGCGATTCTGATTGGTACCCAGTATCGCCTTACACAGTTGGTAAGAAGTTTCCGCAGTGCTAATAAAAACTATATGCTTTATACTCTGGACAGCCGGAATGTGGAAGAAACTTTATATGAGAGTGGATGTGAACTGGCTTTTATACGTAATTTAAAAGATCCGGAGGGAAAATATAATGTGGTTCCATACGTAAAGGACAGTATTGCAGCTGTACTTTACCGTTCGCATCCCTGTGCAAATCTGAAATCCGTAAAGCTGGAAGCGCTGAAACGGGAAAATTTTGTTATGATTTCATCATTAAAAGGAAAAGAAAGTGATGGGATCTCTTTATGCAGGCAGGCTGGATTTACGCCAAAGGTAGTTATGACGGTACTCAGCGGCAGCGAAGCTGCAAAGCTTGTGAATGATGAGCTTGGAATATCCCTTCTTTTGAAAAAAACAATAATCGCCGAGAATCTGGATAATGTAGTTCTGGTGGATTTGGATCCTGTTGTGGATTGTACAATATCTCTGTGCTGGAGAAAAGATATTGTGTTATCAGAAGGAGCCTGTAAGGTGGTGGAGTTTGTGAAGAATTTAAACCAACAAAGAAAAGAGGAATAGAAAAGAAAGAAAATAAAAGAAATACATATAGAAAAGGAGTGACCCTTTGTTGTCAGAGTACTGGCAGCGAAGGGTTTTTTTGTGGAAAAAATCATTCGTAAATATGAAATACTGCTGAAAGTACATTCCAGATATCTGAATAAAAAAAGGTATATTTGTATATTTTGAATATAAGAATGTAGTATACCAGAATAGAAATTGATATATTTGTGCAAATAAAATATTATATCATTATAGTTAAATATAAAAAATAACTAAAAAAGAAAGAGAAGGGGTAATGAAATGGGTAAATTGGGAAAAGTTTTGCAAACAAGTTTGTCTGTACTGCTGACAGCCAGTCTGTTGACGGCATGTACTGCCACAACAGGAACGGCTTCATCGGAAAAAGAGGAGACAGTGGTGGGTAATGTATCTGAAAGCGAAAGCAAGGGAAAAGAGGAAAGCGGAATCAATGCTGATGGCCGCTATGACAAAGTGATAGTGGCAGTCAATGCGGATCCTGCCGATTTGCTTCCCTGTAAACCTAACGGAAATGGAAAACCTAAATTTTTCTGGAGTATTTATGAGGCACTGTTTGATTATGATGATGACAACAATCTGGTTCCCAGCCTGGCCAGCGGTTATACCGAAGTTTCCGATACGGTCTGGAATATAAAACTGTTTGAAGAGATATATGATTCGGAGGGAAATCATATCACAGCGGATGATGTTGTTTATTCCGTTAACTGGCTGATTGAGACAGGAAACAATATTAAATACGATGTGCTGGATCATGTGGAAGCGGTTGATGAATATACGGTTGCTTATCATTGGAAGGAAAAACCGTCGGCCGCGCAGCTTGAATTTATTCTCGTCAGGACATTTATTTTTTCACAAAAAGCTTTTGAAGAACATAATTTTGCTACAGAGCCTGTTGCAACCGGTCCCTTTGTAGTTTCCGGGTTTGTCAGCGGTTCAGAATTGGTTCTGGAAGCGAACGATGATTATTGGGCGGAGAAAACCTCGGAGGATGTGAGTGCGCGGCTGGGACTTCATAAGGCAACGGTACAGACTATTGAGTTCAAAGTTATTTCTGAATCCTCGCAGGCTGTGGTGGCGCTTGAGATGAATACGGTGGATTTCTGCGATTATGTAACATTCTCAATGCTTGCGGAATTTGAAGAAGGAGGACCCTATAGTGATCAATATAATGTGGATATTAATTTATCCGGCGATTATTACTATATGATGCCTAATATGGCTTCTTCTGTGACCGGGGATGATTTGAATCTGAGGCTGGCTATGTATTATGCACTGGATAACGACGCGATAGCTACGGCTATGGGAAGCAGTTATGCACCGCTTAAATCATTGGGAACTGCCTATTTCTAGGATTATAATCCGGAATGGGAAAAGGAAGAAACCTATGTAAATACTTATGATTTGGATTTGGCAAAAGAATATCTTGAAAAATCAGATTACAATGGTGAAGAAATAATAATTGTCGGTCTTGTTAATGAAGAATGTAAAAATGCAATGACAATGATGCAGAGTCTTTTGGCGCAGGCCGGTATCAAGGCGACGATTCAGACCTATGAAGAAAGTCTGATGAATCCTATTATTGCCGAAAAGACAGGATGGGATTTCGTGGTTACCAGACTGGGCGGAAGTACGCTGGTTGCCAGTTGGAATACACTCTTTAACAATGATGTGCATGACGGGATGACAACAAACTGGCTGGATGATCCGAAACTGCAGGAGCTTTATCAAACTTCATTGGCGGATGAAACCCATGATGATGAGCATGTGAAGGCCTGTATGGATTATGCGTTTTCAATCGGTGATGTTTATCCTATTTCAGGTATGGCATCTTCCATAGTCTATAGCAAGAAGATGGAAGAAATTTATTACCGGGAGGGATATGTTACGGTTGGTTCCAGTAAATACCAGGGACAATAGGGAATGTATATACCGGTTTAAAGAGGAGAATTTTGATGGGAAGATACATTTTAAAAAGGCTGCTGTCCATGATCGTTATAATGTTCTGTGCGGCTATTTTAGTATTTACGCTTATGTACTTTGTTCCCGGTGATCCTGCGAGACTTCAGCTGGGAGTGGATATACCGGAGAACATCCTTCAGGCAAAACGCCATGAATTGGGGATTGACAGGCCATATATCGTTCAGCTGGGCAGTTTTCTGTATCAGGCATTCCTGAAATTAGATTTCGGATATTCCTGGAAATATGGAGTATCCGTAATGGATGAATTAATAACACGGCTGCCGAGAACCCTGGCAATTGGCATTCCCGCAATGCTTTTAAATGTGATAATAGGTACCGTGCTGGGGATATATTCCGCAATACACGAAGGAAAATGGCAGGATTCCCTTACTATGGTGATTGCCATGGTATTTGTATCAGCACCGAATTTCTGGGTGGCTTTGATGTTTATTCTCTTATTTGCACTTAAGCTGAATTGGGTACCGGCTTTCGGAATAGAGAGCTGGAAATGCTATATACTGCCTGTCATATGCAGTGCCCTGCCGGGGATTGCGATAAATGCGAGACAGGCGCGAAGCTCCATGCTGGAGGTTGTAAGGGCGGATTATATTTCTACTGCGCGTGCAAAAGGACAAAAGGATGGTGTGATTGTTAGGAAACATATGCTGCCTAATGCGATGATGCCCATTATTACCGGAGTGGCAGGAGGTTTGTGCCAGCTTGTTGCCGGCTCACCTGTTATCGAGACTGTCTTTTCCATTCCCGGAGTGGGTGTCTACATGCTTTCGGGAGTTAATCTCAGGGACAGGCCCGTAGTATGCGGCTGTGTGGTATTTTTCGCGCTGTTTACCTCCATTGTGGTTTTGATAATGGATTTAAGTTACGCATTCTTGGATCCCAGGATTAAAGCCCAGTATGCAAAAGGAAGGTGAATCACATGAAAAAAAATAAAAATTCCGTATATTGCCTGGAATTTATGCGCCGTCTGTTAAAAGGCTGGAGTTCCAGACTGGGTTTTATTCTGCTGCTTGTCATTCTTCTGCTGTGTTTGTTTGGCCCCCTCTTTTCGCCTTATGGGGTGAACGATATTGACTTGTTAAACATGTATTCAGGTCCTTGCAAAGCACATTGGTTCGGATGTGATTCCATGGGTCGTGATATTTTTACAAGACTTCTTTATGGCGGCAGATATTCTTTGCTTCTTGGCTTTTCCTCGGCATTGCTGTCGGCAGCCATCGGGATTGTTTTCGGGATTATTGCAGGATACTTCGGAGGAAAGACAGAAACTTTTATTATGCGGTTTATGGATATATGGAGCGCTCTGCCGGGGATGCTTTTATGCATCATGATTTCAGCGTTTATGGGCGCGGGTTTTTTTGCAACTGTTATAGCATTGACTGTGGGTAGTATTCCCGGAGGAGTTCGGATGACCAGGGGACAGGTTCTGTCGGAAAGGAAAAAGGAGTACATAGAAGCGGCAGAATCCATTAATGCATCAAAGCCGGCAATTATGTTCAGGCATCTGCTGCCGAATGTAATACAGCCTATGATTATAATTACCACAATGAGCATAGGAAATATGATTACTATGGCGGCTTCACTTTCTTACATAGGCCTGGGAATACAGCCGCCCACACCCGAATGGGGAGCTATGCTTGCGGATGGGCGTGCATATATCAGGAATTATCCCTTTTTGATTACATTCCCCGGTCTGGCGATCGCACTTACCGTACTGGCACTTAATTTACTTGGTGACGGCCTGCGTGATGCTTTGGATCCAAAGCTGCGTGACTGAGAAAGGAGGGGAAATATGGGGGAGAAATTCCTTGAAATAAAAGATCTGAATGTGACCTATACACAGAATCGAAAAAATGTGTATGCCGTTAACGGAATCTCTATCCGACTGGAACGAGGAAAAACATTGGGACTGGTGGGAGAGACCGGAGCCGGAAAAACTACAATCGCAAAGGCGATAATGAGAATTCTGCCGGATGTGGCAGCTAAGATAACGGGGGGAGAAATAAAGCTTGATGAAGTGGATGTACTGAAATTATCGGAAGAAGAAATGATGGATATCCGCGGTAAAAAGACTGCCATGATTTTTCAGGATCCTATGACGGCCCTAAATCCTCTGATGTCGGTAGGCGATCAGATTCTGGAAGTGATACAGCTTCATTTGGATTGTGAAAAAAAGGAAGGAATGAAGCGGGCTGGTGATATGTTGGAATTAGTGGGAATTCCGCGGGAACGCTATACGGAATATCCTCATCAGTTTTCCGGGGGTATGAAGCAGAGGGTAGTGATTGCCATGGCCCTGGCATGTGACCCGGAACTGCTGCTTGCTGATGAGCCGACAACAGCCCTGGATGTGACAATACAGGCACAGGTGCTGGGTTTAATAAAGGAATTACAGGAAAAATACAATACATCCATGATATTAATCACCCATGATTTAGGTGTGGTGGCACAGACCTGTGATGATGTGGCAATTATTTATGCGGGAAAAATTGTGGAATTCGGAAAAAAAGAGGATATCTTTGATCATCCGTCACATCCCTACACTATTGGGCTGTTTGGATCTCTTCCGAGTATGGCGGTTGGTGAACGAAGGCTTCATTCCATCGACGGACTGCCGCCGGATCCCACAGATCTGCCTGAAGGCTGTGCATTCTGGCCACGCTGTCCGTATGCATCGGAGCGCTGCAAGGGGGATATCCCTGGTAGGAAGCTGCGGGGAGTCCATTTCTGCCAATGTGTGAAGGAAGCAGAAGAGCTTCGGGAAATTTCCCGGAAATGGACTGAAATTGTATCCGGGAAAAGGCAGGAGGTGCCGGGTTATGACAACTGATCAACCTTTAATAAAAGTACAGAATCTGAAAAAATATTTTAAGGTACCTATCGGTATGAATCATGCGGTTGATGAGGTCAGCTTTGAAATCCGCCGGGGCAGAACGTTGGGAGTGGTAGGAGAATCGGGCTGCGGAAAATCAACTCTGGGAAGGAGTATTATACGGCTTTTAGAAGCTACAGACGGCAGCGTGCTTTTAGACGGAAAGGATATTACCCATGTAAAAGGCCAGGAACTGAAGAAAGCCCGTGAAAAGATGCAGATTGTGTTCCAGGATCCTTATTCCTCCTTAAATCCGCGATTACGTATTGAAGCTACCATTATGGAGCCTTTGAAACACTCAGGACGTTTCTCTTCAAAAGGGAAAATGAAAGAAGAAGCCAATCGGTTGATGAATCTGGTAGGAATTGATGAAAGACTGCGTCAATCGTTTCCCCATGAACTGGATGGAGGACGTCGCCAAAGAGTGGGCATTGCCCGGGCATTGGCTTTACAGCCGGATTTTGTAGTCTGTGACGAACCGGTTTCGGCATTGGATGTGTCCATACAGGCCCAGGTATTGAATCTGTTAATGGATTTACAGGAACAATTGGGAATGGCCTATATGTTTGTAACACATGATCTGTCGGTGGTACGGCATATCGCAGATGACATTTTGGTTATGTATCTGGGACAATCGGTAGAAAAGGCCCCTGCGGAGCAGCTGTTCAGGAAAGCACTTCATCCGTATACAAAAGCCCTGCTGTCGGCAATTCCCAGTACGGATATCCACAGACCAATGCAGAGGATTCAGCTGAAGGGAGAAATAACGAGCCCAATCAATCCGGAACCGGGTTGCAGATTTGCTGCACGCTGTCCTTATGCAGAAGAAGGCTGCCGACAGCCGCAGGAATTGGTGGAAGTTCTGCCGGATCATTTTGTTAAATGCTGCCGCTGCAGAGAAATCAACGGAATTTAAAAGGAGATGTGATATGCCTGTGACTTTTGAGGGAAAGGTGATATCCTGCGGCAGACAAGAAGGAAAACTGTTCTGGTTACCTGATCCGCCTGTCCGAGTTGCCGTTCTGAAAACTGAGTTTGTGGACGCAGAAGTGATTCATTTCAAAACGGTTTTATCAGCGGCCAAGGAAAAACTGGAAAAGTGGTATGCAATGGCTGTCAAAGAATTCGGAGAGAAGGCAGCGGATATTTTTGATATGCAGCTGTCCATATTGTATGACGAATGTTCCCTTACGGATTCCGTAGTAGAACTGATAGACACAGAACATATGAGTGCGGAAAAGGCGATAGAATACCAGTTCGGATGTTTTGTTCAATTACTGAGGACAGTCGGGGATAAAGGAGGCCGTGAGCGGGCTGATGCTGCGGAAGAGTTAAAACAGCTGCTGCTTTCCCTTGCTCTGGGAATACATCGTCAAAGGATCTGTCCCAGGGAAGATACGATTCTTATATTACAAAGCCTGTCGGCAGCGGATATGGTTTCTATGGACTGCAGATATATTGCCGGAATAGGCGTTCTTGCCGGAGTGACGGAAGAACCTTTGGCCTTCATGGCAAAACAGAGAAAAATTCCACTTGTTTCTGAACTCCGGGACTGCCGGGGCAGGCTTTATCACGGCAGAAATGCGGTGCTGGATGCAGATGCGGGATTGCTGCTGGTTCGGGAAACAAAAGGAGGGAAGGAATGCGCAGAAAAAATAAAAAAACAGGTGTAAACCGGGATACTATGATGGATCACGGGTACCACAGCCATTTCTATCATACCTTTTTTGAAGATTATGTGGAACGGGCCAGGACTGACAATAAAGGTACCAAACGTGTGATAAGAACCTATATTGGAGATTACTATTATAGCTGCCTGACCGTTCTGCAGAGGAGAGGGGTAAAAACAGCTTATATTCTGCTTTTTTGCCTTACCGTATTTTTTTATCTGAAAGCAGCAGGTATGCCGGTTGAAAGTAATTTCCAATGGTATGTTACCGTGCCGGAAGCAATCGATCTGTTTCTCATGCTGTGGTTTCTGAAGACCATTATATATTATGTGACAGCTAAAAAAGAAATGACAATCGGAGAATACAAAAGTACTTCGAAAGCATTGATGCAGATATCGGCGGTTTCAGCGGCCGGCTTCGGACTTACAGCAGCAGTACTTCTGGTTTCCCTGTTCCGCCTGCAAAAGACTGCGGAAACAGGCGCCATTCTGCTGTGCGCTGCAGATATGCTGCTTTGCGGAGTCTGTATGGCAGCGGTCTTTGTTATGGAGAAAACGATGCGATATACCAAAAGAGCTACTGCGGTAAAACCACAGGCAGATGATTCCTATATGTAAGAAAAGACAGAACATAAAAAGAAAGAATAGACGGAGGTCAATAATATGGATGACAAGATACATAACAGGGAGATTGCTGAAAAAATAGCATCTGTTCCCTTTTGGAGACAGGAGTATTTTCCCAAGTATTTTTCAGAACAGTTTACGATGGACTTTCCTTCAGCGCCTCCTGGAATGCCCAATCATTATGATGTCTGGGAAGCAGAAAGGTGTTTTGAGTGGCTGAATCGTACCATAAGAAGCTGGGACAGCAGACTGGAAGAATTTTATGCGGCGCCTGATCGTGAGCAATTCTGGGCAATCGGATATTGCAGTGCAGAGGTTTACTGGGGCGAACAGGAAGGGCATTATGAATCCAAATTTATCATGCGTTTGGAAATGAAAGAAGGAAAAATAAATTATATTAAGGGAATGATCGAACCAATCCGGATGCTGAAGGCGGCGGGCCTGAGGGTTCCTGGTTTCCATAAAGGAATAGAGGACAGCCGGGTGGACGAATATCTGGAAGCACATCCTGAAGCCAGAAACAACAGAGAAGCGAAGGTTTATGTGGATCCGTCCGAGAGTGATGCAGAGGTGGATATGAGTCCGGAACTGGTTGAAAGCAGGATAAAAAATAACCTGAAGGAAAGCGCATGCGGTGTGGAAAGGGAAAAATACCGCAGACTCACTACTGCAAATCCGGGTTTTACCGGTGCAGCATGGTTTGTACCGGATGACCGTCCCTGGTCGGAGGCTCCGGACCCGGTAATGGTGACAGACAATAAGGAACCTCCAAGAGAAGCGCAGATTCGTATACATGCCTGGCTTAAATCAAGCAGTCCCTGGATGTACAGGGACACAAGAAGCAAAATTTATCCCACAGAGGATAAGCATGTTTATTTCGTGGAAATGAACAGTCACGGACCTGCGAGATGGCATGGAAACGGATGTGATCATGGCCATTATCATCAGCCGTATTTTCTGATCATCAAGTTTGATGATGCCGGAAGAATGACTCACAGAGCGGAAATCCTTTCACCGCTGAATAAATATGCCAGCGTAAACTGCAGTCTTCCGAGTTTCCCATATTATTTGTGACAGAGAGGAGAAGAATATTATGAATCAAATACTGGCAACTATTAAATGCCCTGCCGATGAAGTGCCTCATATAAGGGAACAACTGCAGGAATTAGGAGTGAATATGATAGAAGAACAGAAGGTTCCTTATGAACAGTTTATTGAGGAAAGCCGAATGAATTATGACTGTGTCTATCAACAGGCCTGGGAAGAAAAAAAGGCTGTCTCTTATCTGCATTTTTCTTTTGATGATTCAGCGGAAGGCAGGGAGCAAAGCTATTTTATAGAATTCCATCTGAAGCAGATTCCGCTTAATTTATGCTATACCATGTCTTAATAAAATAATATTATGCGCCTGATGATTCGGGCAGATAGGAGCGAATATGAAGAACTGGATACCATTGCTGCGTTATGATACCCTCACAAATAAAAGGATACCGGACCCTGAGGAAGAAAATGAACTTCCTTATGACGAGGAAGCTTTTGCGCAGACAGATATAGGGCGGGAATTGACACAAAACCTGGAATTATACCGGAAATACAGTGAGTCACCTATGCATCCGGAGGTAATAGCCTATTGGGAAAAGAGGGGCCTGAAGAAGGAACTATTTGATTATGAAACGGAGGAAGGTAAATATGCCTACAGTGTATTTACTCCGCTGGACATGAAGACAAATAAAAAATATGCCATGATCTATTTCAGCCATGGCGGCGGTGTTACCATTAATCTTGCAGAGACCTATGGGTTCAATACACTGGCTGCTGTAGAGAAATATATCGTCGTATATCCTAACAACGGCGGGCGTTCCAATAATGAGGTTGATACGGAATTTCCCCGAATTATGGAAGCCCTGCGGGAAAAGAAATATCCCATTGACTGGGAGAGGGTTTATTGCGCGGGATTTTCATCAGGAAGTGAGGCATCGGTTTGCGCCGCATGTACCTGTCCGGAGATGGCGGCAGCTGTTGCGGTACTGCCCGGAGGACAGCCATTTAAAGATTTGAAATTTCACACAGGGCCTGATTATTATGCATCTACCAAAGGTCTGCGTATTCCGGGTATATTTATAGGTGGTACGGCAGATGTGGCATCCTACCCTGCCCCCTGGATATTGGATAATAAGAAGAAGGATTACAGAGTACATAATCTGGATATATGGATGAGGGATATTGCCCAAATTAAAAATTACAGACCTTTGTCATCCGCCCATATGGAAGAACTGCTGGCAAATTCGCAGGATCCGGTAGAAAGAGAATTCGGACTGGAGTTTGATATTTCCTACAGCTTTCATGTGCAGGGAGCGGACTGGCTGGGAGGAGAATTTTATGGGAAGGATGGCGCTCCTGTCATGCGTTATGCCAGAGCCATTGGCATTCCTCATGTGGTATGGAGCAGCCAGGCAAATCTGGCCTGGGATTATCTGAAGCATTTCCGCAGAGATCAGGATACAGGAGAAAGTATTTATGATCCGGTGATTTGCTGGGGAGAGAGATAATGAAAATGCAGACGGGAGTGGGAAAATATGCAAAAAGTTATAAATAATAAAACGGATAAAATATGGAATCCGTTGTTTACCACCATTTTTATTGCGAATGCCTGTATGAACCTGTCTCAGCAAATGATGAATTCCCTGGTTTCCAAATATGCGGATTACCTTGGGGCCGCAGCGACAGTGGTAGGTATCGTTGCCAGTATTTATTCGGTAACGGCATTGATATTTAAAATCCTGTCAGGACCTGTTATTGATACATATAACCGCAGGTTTGTGCTGTCAGGTACTATGCTGATTATGGCGGTATCCTTTTTTGGATATGGAATATCAGGAAACGTTCCGACACTGATAGGTCTGCGTCTTTTGCAGGGAGTAGGGCAGGCATTCACCTCTACCTGCTGCCTTGCATTGGCGGCAGATACACTTCCGAAAGAAAAATTCGGGTCGGGTATCGGTGTTTTTTCCATGGCTCAGGCAGCCAGTCAGGCAATCGGCCCTACCATCGCCCTGGCTCTGGTCGGGGTTATGGGATACCAGGGAACATTTATGATTGGATGCGGGATTATGGTATTTGCCGCCTTCCTGGCCACAAGGGTGAAGGTACCTTATGTAAAAGGGAAAAAATTAAAAATATCAGGAAAAAGTATTGTTGCCAAAGAGGCGATCATGCCTGCATTTATCATCTTTCTTATGTCCCTGACTTATTTTGTAATTAACTCTTTTCTTATTGTATATGCAGGAAAAATAGGAGTGGAGAATATTGGATATTATTTTACAGTATTTGCAGGAACCATGCTGATTACCCGCCCTCTCGTAGGCAGACTCACGGATAAATACGGTCTTGTAAAGATTGTACTGCCCTCGCTGGTTTGTTTTGCCCTATCCTTTCTTATTATCAGTTACAGCCAAAATCTTATTATGTTCCTGCTGGCCGCTTTTGTAGCCGCTTTTGGCTATGGTGCAAGCCAGCCTGCAATTCAGGCCATGAGCCTGAAATGTGTCCCGGTGGAACGCAGAGGAGCAGGAAGCAGTACTAATTTTATAGGAACGGATTTGGGAAGCTTTCTCGGGCCGATTATTGCAGGCGCGGTTGTGGATTGGCGCGGCTATGAGGTTATGTGGCGTATCATGGTTCTGCCTGTTGTACTGGCGTTTATAATGGTTCTGGTCAAACGGAAAAAAATCAATCGGATAGAAGAAGATTTCCGGCTCTTGCAGGAAAAAGAAAAAGCAGCGTAAATAAATTAAATGGAGGAAATTGTATGGAATGTATAATTAATGAAGAAAAACACAGAAAACTGACTAAGGAAAATCTGGTAAGCAGGATTAAGGCGGAGGACTGGCTTTATATCCTGGATGATATCAATTCAGAAAGACTTTATCTGATCCTTGGTAAGGAGAAAGCGCTGCTGTTTGATACCGGTTATGGGTTTTGTGATTATCGTCCGTTAATACATGAAGTTACTGACCTGCCGCTGACCGTGGTCTGCTCTCACGGACATGACGATCATGTGCTTGGCAATTACCTTTTTGATAAGGTGTATATTGCAGAAGAAGATTATGAGCTTTGCCTTGCGGGAGATAATGAGGAATCAAAGGATCGGCTGATCCGGTCAAGATATAAAAAGACACCCGATATTGAGGAGATAATCGACAGAAAGGCCTATATGGCTATGACAATAAAAAATTGTGATTATAAGTTTGTAAAAGCAGGTGATAGATTTGATTTAGGCGGCATTACGCTGCAGGTTTATCCGCTTCCGGGGCATACGAAAGGCTCCATAGGGCTTTACAGTCCGGAAAAGAAAGCTGTTTTTGTGGGAGATGCCCTGACGAGCAATCATGTGGTTATGTATGGAAAATCAGGAAATGCGCCTGCGGCGCCATATCTTTATTATGCGGCGCTTTCTGCAATTCAGAAGTTGGATATTGAATGCATTTGGCCGGCTCATGGAGATGTACCGGCAGGGAAAGAACTGATTGCGGAAACGAAGCGTCTGTTTGAAAACTGGGCGAAAGAGGGAGATCCGGAAAAAGACAGGGAGAAAAAAGGAAGTGTGTTTGGTAAGACCTGTCGTTATACGGATCCGGAAACCAATATGACATTGGCTTATAACCCCAGAAGACTGGAAGAAATACATGAATTTATGTTGGAACATGAGGGGCGGATGGAATAACAAGTAAGAAAAGGGGAGAGGGAGTATGGGTAATATTTCACTGAAAAGAAACAGAAGGCTGAATATACTGATTGTTATGGTGATATTTGCAGGTATGACTTTTTATTGTTTGTTTATGGGCGGAAGTCAGGAGATAATGCTTAAATTTGAATCTGCCCGGCTGCAGATTGTATACCCTGACACATCCATAGAACTGCCCTATTCTTCTATACGGAATATTTCCTATATGGAATTCCCTGAATTCGGAAGCTGTATAAAAGGCGGTAAAGAAAAGATATATCAATATGGGATATGGGAAAATGAACTGTGGGGCAGATATTATATGTGCGTATACAGCACCTCCCCTACCTGTATAGTTATTGATGCCGGTGAGGATATTTATGTGATCAGCGGCGACTCAGAAATTACGACATCAGAAATTTATAATAAGTTTGTGGAGATCCTGCGGGCATAGGAAAAGGAAGAGAACGATATAGTATAAAGGAGATTGTACTCTATGGGTAAAGAGCTGTTATTGGCAATCGATATTGGCACTACAAATTCCAAAGGCGCACTTTTTAACCGGAAAGGAGAGGAAGTTGCTTCTGCGTCCATGAGGCATCAGGTATCTCATCCGCAGCCAGGGTGGGCGGAGCATGATGCCGAACAGATATGGTGGAAAGAATTCCTGGAGATATGCAGAACCCTGCTTGGCAATGCTCAGGTATCAGCCGGAGATATTATTTCTGTGGGTATCAGCTCCCTGACACCCGCAGTACTGCCTGTGGACAGACAGGGTAAACCTCTCAGACCGGCAATGTTGTACAGCCTGGATGTACGGGCAGAACAGGAAATCGCAGATTTAAATAAAATACTTGGTAAAGATTATTCTCTGAAAGCGAATGGCAGGCCTATTTCCCCCAAGAGCACCGGACCAAAAATGTTGTGGCTGAAGCGTCATGAGCCTGAGGTGTTTGACAAAACTTCCTATTATATGGGAGCTGTGACCTTTCTGGTATACCGGCTTACTGGCAGCTTTGTTGCAGACTATGGATGCTACAAATTAGCCGGGCTTCCTTTCTCCATAAAAGAGTTCGGATGGGACGAAAGAGTCTGCCGGGAGTGCGGTGTCAGGAAAGAACAGCTTCCGGAACTTAAATTTGCTACGGAGCTTGGAGGAACGATAACCGAAGAAGCGGCAAAGCTTACCGGGCTTGTGCAGGGGACTCCGGTAGCTGTGGGAACAGGGGATTTCCTTGCGGAAACACTCAGCTATGGGACGAACTTTACCGGCCTTCCCCAGATCAGTTATGGTACCTGTGTTGGTGTGGATAACGGAAATGATCATGCTGCAGTTTTGTTTCCGGATATCGATCCGGCTTCCTGTATGTCTTCAATTCCGGGGGGCTCCATGTCAAACGGCTGTTCTGTCATAGACTGGATGATTTCCCTGATTTCCGGTGTAAACCAACAGAGAATCGGGTCCGATGAACTGAAAAAGTTTGCAGAATCGGTTCCGGCAGGCGCAAACGGAATTGTTGTATTACCTTACTTTAATGGAGAAAAAGCTCCTTTTGAGGATCCTTTTGCAAAAGGAATGATTTTCGGATTGCAGATGGGGCATACCCCGGCTGATTTATATAAGGCTGCTCTGGAAGGAACCGCCTGTGCAATCCGCCATGTATTGAGCAGGAATCCTAAACAGAAAAATAATGCCGTTGTAATGGGAGGCGGCATTAATATCCCCATGCTGCTGCAGACAGTCAGTGATGTGACCGGCTGCCGGCAGACAACATTGGAAAGTTATAATGGTTCTCTGGTGGGAGATGCGTTCATTGCAGGCATGGCCTGCGGCCTTTTCACAAAGAGAAGTGAAATTAATGCCTGGGTAAAAGCAGCAGATACCATCATCCCCCGGGAGGAATTAAAAAGTATTTATGATAGGAAATATCAAATTTATCTGGAACTTTATGAAAGAACGGCGGAATTGATGCACCGCTGATGGAAGGATTATTATATTTGCAGTCACTTCTGCAATAATAGTGAAATTTCCTCTTTATAAGGAGGCAGTGTCTTATCCGGATTCTCCGGATCAGGGCGGTAGGGCGTTTCCAGGATCCTGGGAATGCCCGGAAAATCCGGGTGGTGGACGATATGCCTTAAGGTATCGAAGCCGATGGTGCCTTCCCCGATATTGGCATGACGGTCTTTCCCGGCGCCCATGCTGTTCTTACTGTCATTGATGTGAAAAACAGCAATCTGGTCTTTTCCCAGTTTCTTGTCGAATTGTTCCATTACCCCTTCAAAGTCATTTACGATGTCATAGCCTGCATCATTTACGTGGCAGGTATCAAAACATATCCGCAGTTTATCATTGTATTTCACCCCATCATAAATAGCGGCCAGCTCTTCAAAGCTGCGGCCGATTTCCGAACCCTTGCCCGCCATGGTCTCCAGTGCTATATAGCAGGGAGTGTCCGCTGTCAATACCGCATTCAGTCCCTGGATGATCTGGCGCAGCCCGGTTTCGGCACCGGTGCCGACATGCGCGCCCGGATGAAGGATGAGAACCCGGCTGCCCATGGCAATGGTGCGTTCCAGCTCCAGAGCCAGGAAATCCACAGCAAGGGAATAGGTCTCCGGATTCACCGAATTCCCCAGGTTGATAATATAAGGGGCATGGATGACAAAATCCTCAATTCCATTCTGCTTCATATATTCCCAGGCAGCATCTATATTCAATTCACTTATGGCCTTACGTTTTGTATTCTGGGGCGCGCCGGTATATACCATGAAAGTATTGGCTCCATAAGAGACAGCCTCCTTGGCAGAACCCAGCAGCATATCCTTTCCGCCCATTTTTACATGAGATCCTATTTTTATCATATCAAAACTCCTGTCGTTTATCGGTATTATCTATTTATTTATCTATTTGCTTTTTATAAAGGAATCCCCTGCCTTTTCTTTTTTTCAGACAAGGAAATTAAGACCGTCTTTTTAAGACAGCAAGTCAGTATATCACAGGTTTGAACGGATGTCTACGTCCTGATTTATCCATAGAAAAATTTTTTAAAACTACCAGTAACAGGAATAAAAAAAGATATCCCGGGGCTATATATTTTAATGGGATGGTGGTTATGTGGAAAAAATTGTGGAATGTGCGGATTATCAGAAAATGACACGCAGTTTTCGAAGACTGACATGTGGAAAACATGTTTATGACAGTCAGAATTGTGGATAACTATGTGGAAACTGGGGATTTCTTTTGCAGTTATTGTCGATTTTACACGTTTTGAGTCGGTTATACACATTTTCACAACATAGTCGATATACAGTAAAAAAACTAAAGCAGTCAATTTTGTTATGTAAATCAATGTGGATAATTTAAAAGGCTTATCCACAGAAACAGGAAAAAATGGGGCTGAAAAAAGCATGTGAATTATGCTTATCCACACATATGGATAAGTGGAAAACGACACTGCCGGATGTGGATTTTCAGAAGGAAAAGGTGGATGGATGAATAAAATTTTTCCACTTTAGTGATCCTTCGGAGAACAGCAGATAAACAAAAAAAGTGGAAAGCAAAAATAGGATATGGTATACTGATACAGCGTATACATGTCCCCCGAAGCATGAGGGGCGAGACGAAGTTTAGTGATAGGAGGACACATTTATGTGGGCTTACGAAAGTGTTTTTTATCAGATATATCCTCTGGGATTCTGCGGGGCTCCGTTTGAAAATGACGGAAGCTGTCCGGCAGCAGAGCAGGATGGAATACAAAAGGTAAATGGCTGGATTGGGCATATAAAGAAGCTTGGCGCAAACGCCATCTATTTTTCCCCGCTGTTTGAGTCGGATACCCATGGGTATAATACCAGGGATTTCAGGAAGGTGGACTGCCGGCTGGGCACCAATGAGGATTTCAAAAAGGTCTGTGAGAACCTTCATAAAGAAGGAATCCGGGTGGTGCTGGACGGTGTTTTCAATCATGTGGGAAGAGGCTTCTGGGCCTTTCAGGATGTTCTGCAGAAGAGGGAGAATTCCCCTTATCTGAACTGGTTCCATATTGATTTGGGCGGAAATTCCAATTATAATGACGGCCTGTGGTATGAAGGCTGGGAAGGAAATTACGACCTTGTGAAGCTGAATCTTCAGAATGAGGAAGTGATCACTCATATTTTTGACTGTGTCAGATATTGGGTGGAGGAATTCGATATAGACGGGCTGCGTCTGGATGTGGCTTATTGCCTGGATCATAACTTTGTGAGGCGGCTAAGGAGTCTCTGTGATGAGCTGAAGCCGGACTTTTTCCTTGTGGGTGAGATGCTGCACGGAGATTATAAGGTTCTGGTGAATGACGGCATGCTTCATTCGGCAACGAATTATGAATGCTATAAAGGATTGTATTCCAGCTTTAACAGTTTGAATATGTTCGAAATCGTTCATTCTCTGCTAAGGCAGTTCGGTCCGGAAAACTGGACTTTGTATAAGGGGCTGCATTTGCTTTCTTTTGTGGATAACCATGATGTGACAAGGATTGCAAGTATTCTGGAAAATGAAAAGCATCTTCCTCTGATTTATGCCATGATGTTCGGCATGCCGGGCATCCCCTGTGTGTATTATGGAAGCGAATGGGGAGCGAAAGGAAATAAGAGCGATGGTGACCAGGCGCTTCGCGCATGCTTTGCGGAACCGGTTGAAAACGAATTATCAGATTTTATCGGCAGGCTGGCAGAGGCTAAGAAAGGGTCACGGGCGCTGAATTATGGTGATTTCCGTTCGGTTGTCCTGACAAACAAACAGTGTATTTTTGAAAGAGCCATAGAGGGAGAGCGGGTGCTGGTGGCGATAAATGCCGACAGTGAGCCGTATACGTCCCATTTTGACGCGGGCTGCGGCATGGCGGTTGATTTGATAAGCGGTGAAAGCCATGACTTCGGCGGCGGAAGTACGCTACCGGCCTACAGCGCGTTTTTCTGGAAATGTGAAGTGTGAAAAGAGGTTCTAAGGCCCCAAAATACGGGGCCTAAGAACCTCTAAGTTTCACACTGGAAGAATGGCTTTGCCATTCTTCCTATGGCGATTCTGTTAGTTGTGAATAGAACTTTTATAGGAAAGTATTGGGATATGGGGAGGGTTAATGGGCTGTATCGAGGAGGAGGCGGACGGTGCGGACTGCATTTTCGTCGGTCTGCCAGATCTCGTATTCGCTCATTCCGGGGATGCCCATGGAAACTTGGGGATTGCGGAACTGCATGCCGCTTTCCAGAATCCGTTTGCCGGACATGTGGTAGGCTGTCAGGTCTGTTTCGGCGAGCAGGATTTTTACGGCATCTGCGTTTATGCCGGCACCGGCCAGGATGGTCAGATTTGTTCCTGCTTTTTGCTGAAGCTTTTTCAGAAGTTTGATTCCTTCCAGGCAGGAAGGGGCTTGTCCGGAGGTCAGGATGGTGTTGACGCCCAGTTCTTTGGATTGCTCCAGGGCTTCAAAGGGATCCCTGCACATATCGAAGGCACGGTGAAGGGTAACGGACATTCCGCCGGCGGCATCCATGAGTTTTTTCATATATTCCATATGAAGCGAGCATTCAGGGGTGAGACAGCCGATAACCACACCTTCGGCGCCGGCCTGGCGGAATTGGCGTACCTCTTCCAGAATAACCTGAAATTCTTCTTCGGAATATAAAAAATCGCCGAAGCGGGGTCTGATTAAAGCGTGAATGCGGATATCCGAATGCATACGTATCCGGTGGTAAAGGGCGAGCGTGGGGGTGGTTCCGCCGATTATCAGATTGGAACACAGCTCCAGCCTGTCTGCACCGCCCTTTTCGGCAAGCAGGGCGGAATCCACAGAGTCAACACAGCATTCTAATAAGTAAGAAGACATGGCATTACCTCCTGTAATATAGTTTCCGAGCCGAAAAATGTTCTTCCCGGTTGGATTTTTCATGTATTCAGTGTATCACAGGGAGTCGTGAAAAACCATAAAAGGCGTTTGAAAATTCCTTAGTCTGATGATTTTAATGCGAAAAATGGAGAAAAAAGGATGTTTTTTCCGGTTTTGGCGATGAATGTGTACAAACTGTGAACAAAATCTTATGGAATTCATAATTTGTTTAAAAAGTTTATAAAAACTATTTACAAGTTTAGAGAAAAGTGTTATCCTCATCTTCGTAATACAGATGCAGCTAATTAGAGCTGTATGTTTCGATTAGGAGGAGAATTAATTATGAAGAAAAAATTAGTAGCAGTTTTAACAGCAGCAGTTATGACATCCGCAATGATGGTAGCTTGTGGTTCCAGCGATACAACAGCACCTGTTGAATCCAGCGCAGTAGAATCTACTGTAGAAGCAAGCGTTGAAGAGTCCAGCGTAGTAGAATCCAGCGTAGAAGCTTCCACAGAAGCAGCTACCGAATCTGTAGAGCCTACAACAGAAGCAGCTACAGAGACTGAATCAGCTACAGCTGAAGCTACAGAGACCGCTTCTGCTGAAGCAACTGAAACAGCTTCTACTGAAGCAGCTGAATAATTCAGCGAACTGCCTTATTTAAAATAAAGCAAAGAGAAAGCAGGTTTTCCGTAAAGGGAACCTGCTTTTTTTGAATGTACAGTTACGTTTCGAAAGATTTCCCTTTGAGGCTGTAGTCCCGGAGCGTTACAAGTACATTTATATATAGAAGAAAAAGAAACAAACCGGTATCAGTTCGGCAGGTGCAGCCGGGAGGAAAGCTTTCCGGCTGCAAAGTTGCCGATCAGTCCGGCCAGAATGCCGAGCAGCAGTCCGAAGAATACATCGGTGGGATAGTGCACATACAGATACAGACGGGAAAAAGCGATGAGTACCGCCAGGATTATGGCAGGGATACCCAGACGCCTGTTATTTTTCAGGATGGCTGTGGCCGACGCAAAGGATGCAAAGGTATGTCCTGAGGGAAAGGAGAAATCTGAGGGCGGGGGAATCAGGAGTTCAATAGCGGTATTGACTGTAAATGGCCTTAATCTTGCTATCAGCGGCTTTAAAATCATATTTCCGGTTACGAGCATAAGAACGAGGGCAATAGCGGAAGCCACTCCTGCTTTCCGCGTTTTGGGTATAATAAGAAGTACGACGGTGAGCAGAATCCAGAAAATACCCGCATTTCCAAGGGAGGATATGAAGGGCATGACAGCATCCAGGAATTCATTGCGCAGAAGATGTTGTATGGAGTTCAGAAATTCAATTTCCCAGCTCATAGTGTTTCCTTTCGTCCAATTTTTTTCTTATAATAATGAAGCATATTAAATGGGCGACGGCAGTGCCCAGCCAGGTGACCGGATAGGACAGGTATAGGATAAACAGGCTCCGGTGCCATTGGAATATGGTGAATATCCACAGGATACGCAGGCCGCAGACACCGACAATGGAGACGATCATGGGAATAATGGAATAGTTAAGCCCTCTCAGGCTGCCTACAAGTACGTCCATCATACCGCATAGAAAATATACCGTACAGATCACCTGCATACGCATAAGGCCGAAGCGGATTACTTCCGGATCCGAGGAATAAATATGCAGCAGTCTGTCACCGAAGAAATAGGCCACATTCCCCATGATCAGCCCTACGAAAAAAACAAGTATTTCACAGGTGATCAGTATCTTATTGATCCGTTCCTTTTTATTGGCGCCCAGATTCTGGCTGGTAAAGCTCAGACAGGCCTGATAAAAGGCATTCATGGAGGTATAAACAAAGCCTTCCAGATTGCTGGATGCGGTGCTGCCCGCCATGGCGACGGAACCGAAGGAGTTGATGGAAGACTGGATCAGTACGTTGGAAATAGAGAAAATAGCGCCCTGCATTCCTGCCGGCAGGCCGATGCGTATCATCTGCACAAGCTTATCTTTATGAATATGAAGCTTGTTTAAATACAGCTTAAAACAGCCGGTTTCATGAAGCAGACAGCGCAGTACGAGTAAGGCGGATACACATTGTGAAATTACGGTAGCGGTCGCGACTCCTGCCACACCCATATGGAAGCAGATGACAAAGATCAGATTCAGGATCACGTTAATGATGCCGGCGGCAAAGAGGAAATATAACGGCCGCTGGGTATCTCCGGTTGCACGAAGAACTGCCGCTCCGAAGTTATAAAGCATGGTGGCAGGCATACCGACAAAGTATATCTGCATATAAAGAGTGGCCTGGCTTATTACGTCATCCGGCGTACCCATCAGGGACAAGAGCGGTTTTGCCAGTATAATCCCGAAAAAAATGAGAAAGGTACCGCACAGAAGGCTCAGCAATATGGAGGTATGAACGGTTTCGCTCACTGCCTTTTCCTGGTGTGCCCCTGTATAGTTGGCAACCAGTACATTGGTTCCTATGGACAGGCCGATGAAAACATTTACGAGAAGGTTAATGAGGGAACCGGTGCTTCCTACCGCCGCAAGCGCCTGATGACCGGCAAAATGGCCGACCACTACAATGTCGGCAGCATTGAAGAGAAGCTGCAGGATTCCGGAAAGCATGAGCGGAACTGCAAATTTTAAAAGTTTTCCGGTGAGCGGGCCGTTGCACATGTCGATTTCGTATGATTTTGTCTTCATGATATGTGGGATATCCTTCTTTTATGAATGATTGGTAAAATTTATAAATTTTAAGCTGTTTCCGGATAATGGAAACGCTTTCTTTATAAATTGTACCTCTGTTTTGACGGAAGTACAAGAGGCAGCCGGCAAAACATGCGGATATATGCTGCAGATCTGCCTCAAGGGATTTATTTAAAACAGAAAACAAAAATAGTCTAAAAATAAGTTGACAAGGCATTATGATACTGTTATAGTAGTAATAGAACAAATAAAACAAAGAAGATTATAGGAGGGCATGTGTATGAACATTTCCAAATTTACACAAAAATCCATGGAGGCCGTGGAGCGCTGCCAGAAGCTGGCGTATGAATACGGCAACCAGGAAATTGAAGAAGAACATCTGCTCTACAGCCTCCTTACCATAGAAGACAGCCTTATACTGAAGCTGATTGAGAAAATGGGTATTCAGAAGGAACACTTTGTGAACCGGGTGGAGAACGCGGTTAGCAAGCGTGTAAAGGTACAGGGCGGCCAGGTTTATGTGGGAAGAGAGCTGAACCAGGTGCTTACATCCGCAGAGGATGAGGCGAAACAGATGGGAGACGAATATGTTTCCGTAGAGCATCTGTTCCTGAGTATGATCAAGCATCCTAATAAGGAAATTAAGGCTATCTGGACGGAATACGGCATCACCAGGGAGCGTTTCCTTCAGGCGCTGTCTACGGTTCGCGGCAATCAGAGAGTTACCAGCGACAACCCGGAGGTCACTTATGACACGCTGGAAAAATACGGCGAGGATCTGGTGGAGAAGGCCAGAAACCAGAAGCTGGATCCGGTGATCGGCAGAGATGCGGAGATACGCAACGTCGTCCGTATTTTGTCCAGAAAGACGAAGAATAACCCCGTGCTCATCGGTGAACCCGGCGTCGGTAAAACAGCTGTGGTGGAAGGCCTGGCGCAGAGGATAGTCCGGGGGGATGTCCCTCAGGGACTGAAGGATAAGAAGATATTTGCCCTGGATATGGGTGCGCTGGTTGCCGGTGCCAAATACAGGGGTGAATTTGAGGAGCGTCTGAAAGCGGTGCTGGAGGATGTGAAGAACAGCGAAGGACAGATTATCCTGTTCATTGATGAGCTGCATACCATCGTTGGCGCGGGCAAGACGGAGGGCAGTATGGATGCGGGCAATATGCTCAAGCCCATGCTTGCCAGAGGCGAGCTGCACTGTATCGGCGCAACGACGCTGGATGAATACAGGCAGTATATTGAGAAGGACGCCGCCCTGGAAAGAAGGTTCCAGCCGGTTATGGTGGAGGAGCCGACCGTGGAGGATACCATCTCCATTCTCAGGGGATTAAAGGAACGTTATGAAGTTTATCATGGCGTGAAAATTATGGACAATGCGCTGGTAAGCGCAGCTGTTTTGTCGAACCGTTATATTTCCGACCGTTTCCTGCCGGATAAGGCTATAGACCTGGTGGATGAGGCCTGTGCCCTGATAAAAACAGAGCTGGATTCCATGCCGACCGAGCTGGATGAGCTTCAGAGGAAGATCATGCAGATGGAAATCGAAGAAGCAGCTCTGAAAAAAGAAGAGGATCGGTTAAGTCAGGAACGTCTGGCTGATCTGCAGAAGGAACTGGCCGAGCTGAAGGAAGAATTCCAGAACCGGAAGGCGCAGTGGGATAATGAAAAAGCCAGTGTGGATAAGCTTTCCAAACTCAGGGAGCAGATTGATTCCGTAAACAGCCAGATAGAGATCGCCCAGCGGGAAGGGGATCTGGAAAAAGCGGCCCAGTTAAGCTACGGCCAGCTGCCTGAACTGCGCAAACAATTGGAGATCGAGGAAGAGACGGTTAAGAGCGAGGATCTTTCCCTGGTCCATGAGAGCGTAAGTGAGGATGAAATTGCCAGGATCGTGTCCAGGTGGACCGGAATTCCCATTTCCAAGCTGACAGAGAGTGAAAGAAACAAAACCCTGCATCTGGACGAAGAGCTCCATAAGAGGGTTGTGGGCCAGGATGAAGGCGTGACAAAGGTGACGGAGGCTATTATCCGTTCCAAGGCCGGAATCAAGGATCCCAGCAAGCCTATCGGTTCGTTCCTGTTTCTGGGGCCTACCGGCGTAGGTAAGACGGAGCTGGCCAAGGCATTGGCGGCCGCTCTTTTTGATGATGAAAACAACATGGTACGGATAGATATGAGTGAGTATATGGAGAAATATTCCGTATCCAGACTGATCGGGGCGCCTCCGGGATATGTGGGTTATGAGGAAGGCGGACAGCTGACCGAAGCCGTGAGGAGAAAACCTTATTCCGTGGTTCTTTTCGATGAAATCGAAAAAGCCCATCCGGATGTGTTCAACGTACTGCTCCAGGTACTGGATGACGGACGTATTACGGATTCCCAGGGCCGTACCGTGGACTTTAAGAATACCATATTGATCATGACCTCCAATATAGGCGCTAATTACCTGCTGGAGGGCATCAGCCAGGATGGAATGATTTCTGAGGAAACGGAAAAATTTGTAATGTCGGATCTCCGGGGACATTTCAGACCGGAATTCCTGAACCGGCTGGATGAAATCATTCTCTTTAAACCGCTCACCAAGGATAACATTGCGGGCATCATACAGCTGATTATAGGCGATCTGAACAAACGTCTCTCCGACAGGGAGCTGACGATTGAGCTCACTCCTGCAGCAGAGCAGTTTGTGGTGGATAACGCTTACGATCCGGCATATGGAGCAAGGCCGTTAAAGAGATATATCCAGAAGCATGTGGAGACGCTTTCCGCTAAACTGATTCTTCAGGATGCAGTAGGAGAAGGGGATACTATCCTCATTGATGTGAAAGACGGCAGGCTGGAAGCCCACAGAAAAGAGGTTCCTGCCACCGCAGAGCAATAATAAAACAGAAAAAGAGCCGGGACGATAGCAAGCTATCGTCCCGGCTCTTCTTGATGGCTGTTATTTCCCGGATTTTTTTTCATCCGTTTTTTTCCCGGCTCCAAGGCGGCCCATAAGCGCCACCACCAGGCTGATGATAATGATTACGGTGAAAATACCCACCATACCTTTCCCCATAATGGAGAGAGTGATTAAAAAATTATCCCACATAGAAATTCTCCTTTCCCGGAAAATCAAGTTTTACTCCCGCGGACAACTGGCCAAACGGGGCTTTGAATACAAACAGGCTGGCCGGCAGCGATTACAGATAAGCGGAAACAAGGCTGATAACAAGGCCGCCTGCGATAACGGAGGCGATTTGACCGGATACATTCACGCCGGTTGCCTGCATGATGAGGATGTTGCCCGGATCCTCTTTCATGGCCATTTTCTGCACCACACGCGCCGACATGGGGAAGGCCGAAATACCGGCGGCCCCGATCATAGGGTTGATTTTTTCTTTGCGGAACAGATTCAGCACCTTGGCAAAAACGACCCCGCCGATGGTATCGAATACAAAAGCCAGAAGGCCGATGATCATGATGAGCAGCGTGTCAAAGCGGACAAAGGCATCTGCGCGCATGCTGAAGGAAATGGTGATGCCCAGCAGCAGGGTGATCAGGTTGGCAAGAGAGGTTTGTGCTGTTTCGGAAAGATTGCCCAGTACGCCGCATTCCCGGAGGAGGTTGCCGAACATCAGGAATCCCACAAGGGATACGGAGGCAGGAGAAATCAGGCCTACCAGGAAAGTAACGATGATGGGGAACAGGATACGTGTCGTCTTGGTCACGGGCCTGGAGGGCTTGGCGGGCATACGGATCAGACGTTCCTTTTTCGTGGTTACCAGACGGATGGCGAAGGGCTGTACAATGGGTACGAGTGCCATATAAGAGTAGGCAGCTACGGCAATGGGCCCTACATAACGGGAACCGAGCACCTGGGACACCAGGATGGAGGTAGGGCCGTCGGCAGCGCCGATAATTCCGATGGAAGCGGCATCTTTTAAATCAAAGCCCATGAGTGCGGCAGCGCAGATGGCAAAGAAAATACCGAACTGGGCGGCTGCTCCGAAGAGGAACATAATGGGCTGGGAGAGGAGCGGCCCGAAGTCGATCATGGCGCCGATACCGATAAACAGTAAGATGGGCAGCGCTTCGGATGCTTCGATTCCTACGTTAAACAGCCATTCTATAATACCGTTTACTTCCCCGATTCCCGGCATTGTCTGATTGATGACGCCGGACAGGGGGAGATTGACCAGAATGGCGCCGAAGCCCATGGGAAGAAGCAGGGCGGGTTCATACTCCTTTTTGATTGCGAGATAAATGAGCAGGAGGCCGACCAGATACATGATGACCTGCTGAGGGGTGATGGACAGTAATCCTTCATAAATGAATTCCATACTTTTTCATCCTTTCTGAGTTTGATGGTGGAAGAAAGAGGAAGAGCGGATGTACAATTTTTCATAAAAAAAAGAGACCTCCGGCGTTACGCCAAAAGTCTCGTTCTTTCCAAAAAGAAAGTGTACAACCATGATCGTTTATTATGGCAGCAGACTTAAAAATAGAAAAGTCCTCCGGCCGCCGTACAGATCAGGGTATGTTGATTGTACATAGATACTACTCCCCTTTAACTTAGCATCAGAATAGCATCTGTAAAGACGGCCTGTCAAGAGCTTTTCCCAAATGAAAGAAAATTGAACAAAAAATTAGCGGGGGAATGTTGCCATAAAGCATTCCATTACCTATAATAAGTAACGAAAGCCCATATGCGGCTGAAAGAGAAAGACAGGAGGCAGTAAAATATGATACCTGAGGATCCGGTGATGCTTCTGAGTTTTATGAATATGAAATTAAGGGATTTCTACCCGAGCCTGGATGCGTTCTGCGATGACTGCGGGGCGGACAAGGAAGGAATTGTGGAAAAGCTTAAGGGGATTGACTATATTTATGACGGGGAGAGGAATCAATTTGTCTGAAAAGAAGGTGACGGTAAGGCAGGAGGGAAAAGAGGATAAGGTGATTGACGCCCCGGAAGGGGCTGTTTTTCTGCAGGTCCTGAAAATGAACGGATATTCCCTTGTCTGCTGTAATGGAAAAGGAACCTGCGGACGCTGCAGGATCCGTTTCTGCAGGAATGGAGCGCCTCTTCCCGGGGCGGCGGACAGAATCGCGTTTACGGCGGAACAGCTGCGCGGCGGATACCGGCTGGCCTGTATGCACAGAGTACGGCAGGACTGCTGTATTCAGGTGGAATTTGTGGAAAGCAGGCAGGTGGAGGCAGTGACTGCCTATAAGGGCGGGATTACAAAGCCTGCTGAGGGGAAGCCTGAAGAAAAAGCCATGCCGGGTGGTGATGAGCCATATATTATTGCGGTGGATCTGGGGACAACTACCATTGCCATGCAGGCTGTGGCGCTGTCTTCTGTCAGGGAATGGCAGCGGGGAGGAAATCTCCATGTGTTCGGAGAATACAGCTGTATGAACCCCCAGCGGCAATGGGGAAGCGATGTCCTTTCCAGACTGCAGGCAGCGGCGGACGGACAGGCGGAGAAGCTGGCGGAAGCGGTAAGAACGGCGCTGGCGGAGGGGATCGGACAGCTTGGCCGAAAGCTGGGAAAAGCTCCGCAGGGTATTTGGGCAGCGGGGAATACCGCTATGGAGCATCTGTTGATGAGGCTGGATACGGCTTCCCTGGGAAGATATCCATTTACGCCCGTGAGCCTGGAGGAAATGGAACTGCTGCCGGAACCGGAATATAAGGGGCCGCGGATTGGGCTTCTGCCCGGAATATCCGCCTTTGTGGGGGCAGATATTGCAGCAGGGCTGCTTGCCTGCGGTTTCGGAGAACGGCGGGAGGAAAGCTGCAGGCTGTTTATCGATTTGGGAACCAACGGAGAAATGGCGGCTGCCGGAAAAGGGCGTCTGATCTGCACAGCGACAGCCGCCGGTCCGGCCTTTGAAGGAGGAGCGGCTGCTAACGTCCCGGGAACGGATATGATTGCCCTGCTGGCAGAAATGCTGGAAACAGGTATCATAGATGAAAGCGGCCTGCTGGAGGATGCGTATTTTGAAAAAGGCTGGCAGAAGGGAGCTTTGCGGATCACCCAGCAGGATATCCGGGCGCTGCAGATGGCGAAGGCAGCCGTCTGTGCGGGTGTGGAGCTGCTGATGGAGGCGCTGGAAATCGGTGCGTCTGATGTGGAACAGGTATTTCTTGCCGGAGGCTTCGGGTATTATCTGGATGTGGAAAAAGCGGCCCGGATAGGGCTGTTCCCGGCAGAACTGGCAGATAAAGTGACCGCAGTGGGCAATACCTCCCTTCTGGGCACGTGCCTGTACGGAGGGGATCCCTCCCTACGGGAAAAAACAAAGGATCTGTGCCGGAGATCGGAAGTGATGAATCTGGCGGAGCAGCCGGGATTTGAAGAACGTTACCTGGCACGGCTGAATTTTTGAAAAGGAGAAATGAAGGATGAAACTGGTTATTATTGAGCCACTTGGCGTGGAAAAAGAAAAGCTTCTGGGGCTTGCGCAGGAAAAACTGGGAGGAAAGGTGGAAATTGTCTATTATGACACTCGTGTCACAGATACGAAGACCCTTGTGGAACGTGCGAAGGATGCGGATATCCTCGCTTTTTCCAATCTGCCCTTTAAGAAAGAGGTGCTGGAGAACTGTCCTGACCTGAAAATGATATCCGTTGCCTTTACCGGTGTGGATCATGTGGCGATGGATTACTGCAGGGAGAGAGGGATCCTGGTGAGCAACTGCGCCGGTTATTCCAATACGGCGGTGCCGGAGCTGGTTTTCGGCATGGTGCTGAGTCTTTACCGCAGCATTGTAGCCTGCAATCAGGCCGTGCGGGAGGGAAAAGATAAAACAGGCCTTATCGGGCTGGAGCTGGAAGGAAAGAAGTTCGGCATTATCGGCATGGGAGCCATCGGAACGCGCACCGCACAGCTGGCCGCCGCTTTCGGCTGTCAGGTTTATGGTTATAACCGGAGTCCCAAAAGCCCGGATGGCGTTATTATGACGGATATGGAAACTCTGTTAAAGGAATGTGATATTGTTTCCCTTCATGTTCCGCTGACGGAACAGACGAAGGGACTGATCGGAGAAGAACAGCTGCGCCTTATGAAACCGGGAGCCGTGCTGATCAATACGGCGAGAGGACCCGTGGTGGACAGCAATGCGCTGGCAGCAGCCCTGGAGGAAGGCAGGCTTGCAGGAGCTGCGGTGGATGTGTTCGAAACCGAGCCGCCCGTCAGCCCGGAGCATCCCCTTTTACAGGCACCCAATCTGCTGGCTACGCCTCATGTGGCTTTTGCCACGAAGGAAGCTCTTTATAAGAGAGCCGTTATTGTATTTGAAAATATTTCAGGGTATCTGGAGGGCAGGCCGCAGAACGTTATGTAAAGTGGATTGATAATTTCCGGGAATGCTGCATATAGTAACTAAGAGAACAAAAAACAAAGAGGCAGCGTCATGCTGAAGGGAAAGAAATGGATAGCCTTTCTGACCATGTTTCTTTTTGTGGCGGCACTTACCTTCCTGTCCCGGGAGAATGGAAGCGCAAAAAGGCAGGAGGTCTGGTCGAATACGATGGTGGACTCCGGTTATGAGGATGAGGCGCCCTATAAGGGAAAGATCGCCCTTACCTTTGACGACGGCCCCAGTCCGGTATGCACTCCCCAGCTTCTGGACGGCCTGAAAAAAAGGGATGTGAAGGTGACGTTTTTCGTTACGGGACAGAATGTGGAAAGCTATCCGGATATAGTGAAAAGAGCCAGTGATGAAGGGCATCTGATTGGAAACCATACCTTCCATCATGTACAGCTGACGGCAGCCAATACCGAAGAATTCAAAACAGAAATTGTTTCCACCAACGAAATCATCCAGGAGGTGACGGGGAAGGAAACCTCTTTTATCCGGCCTCCTTATGGCTCCTGGGATAAAAAATATGAAAAGGAACTGAATATGTTTCCCGTATTATGGGATGTGGATCCCCTGGACTGGTGCTCTACCAATGTGGATAAAATAGTCCGGAACGTACTGTCCCATACAAAGGAAAACAGCATTATCCTCATGCATGATTCCTATGATTCCACAGTGACGGCCGCTCTGCAGATTGTGGATATCCTCCAGGCGGAAGGGTATGAATTCGTGACGGTGGATGAAATCCTGTTTGACTGAAAAACCTGTAAGGCCCGGAAGGCTGTGTGCATTCCGGGCTTTTTCCCTTTTACTACTTCGCTGTATCGGAAGCATCCTTTTTGTTCTTTTCTCTCATTTGTGCGATCTCCTGGCTGCTCATGTCAGGTGCGCCGAAGGGATAAAGCTCCTTATAAGCCTCCAGCTCTTTTTCATGTACGGTGCCGGCAGGGATCAGACCGGTACAGTCATAGGCTGACACGGCGCTGGTATAGTCCTGATCCTCAGGAATATTGTAATCTTCATCTTTCATGCTGTTGCTCCTCCTTTTGCCCTTTAGTATATGGATGTGGCATAAAAATATGCGGAGTGAATTCAGGCAATGGAGAACCGCAGAATGTTTGACTTGTCTATAGGGGTTCGTTATAATAAAGGAAGCCGTGAAAGGAAAAAGGAATGCGGCTGCGGGAGAAGAAATAATGGATTTATTTGATTATATGAGAGAAAACAACATGGAAAAGGAAGCCCCGCTGGCGGCCAGGCTTCGTCCCACGACTTTGGACGAGGTGGTGGGGCAGCAGCATATTATCGGCAAGGACAAGCTGCTTTACCGGGCGATCCAGGCGGATAAGATCAGCTCCATCATTTTTTACGGGCCGCCGGGAACGGGGAAAACGACACTGGCAAAGGTCATTGCCAATACGACGAGTGCGGAGTTTACCCAGATCAATGCCACAGTTTCCGGGAAAAAGGACATGGAGGAAGTGGTGGCGAAGGCCAAAAACACCCAGGGGATGTATGGAAAAAAAACGATTCTGTTTATTGATGAAATTCACCGGTTCAATAAAGGCCAGCAGGATTATCTTCTGCCTTTCGTGGAGGACGGCACTATCGTCCTTATCGGCGCAACCACGGAAAATCCCTATTTTGAGGTAAACGGCGCGCTGATATCCCGTTCCATTATTTTTGAACTGAAGCCCTTGTCTAGAGAGGATGTAAAGGAACTCATCCGCAGGGCTGTGTATGATGAGCAAAAAGGAATGGGCGCTTATAATGCCGTGATAGAAGAGGATGCCATGGATTTTCTGGCGGATTTGGCAGGAGGGGATGCCAGGCACGCCCTCAATGCTGTGGAGCTGGGAATTATGACGACGCCTCGCGGAGAGGACGGGAAGATACATATAACGCTGGATGTAGCGGGAGAATGCATTCAGAAACGTGTGGTAAAATACGATAAAACAGGGGACAACCATTACGATACGATTTCCGCATTTATCAAGAGCATGAGAGGTTCGGATCCGGATGCGGCCGTTTATTATCTCGCTAAAATGCTCTATGCGGGAGAGAGTGTTACTTTTATCGCAAGAAGGATTATGATCTGCGCTTCGGAGGATGTGGGAAACGCGGATCCTCAGGCGCTTCAGGTGGCGGTTACGGCGTCCCTTGCCGTGGAACGGGTGGGTATGCCGGAGGCCCAGATCATTCTTGCCAATGCGGTGACATATGTGGCCTGCGCCCCTAAAAGCAATTCTTCGGTATGCGCGATTGATGAGGCCATGCGCTGTGTACAGGAAACCGGAAACCTGCCGATTCCCTCTCATCTGCAGGATGCACATTATAAAGGAGCGGCAAAATTGGGACACGGACTGGATTATAAATATGCCCATAATTATCCGAATAATTATGTGAGGCAGCAGTATCTGCCGTATGAATTGAGCGGAAGGGAATTTTACAGGCCTTCCGGGAATGGCTATGAGGTAAAAATCAGGGAACATATGAAGCGCATCAGGCAGGAGGCAGCCGGTCAGGAGGAAGAAAAGGATAACGGAAATGACGTGCCGAAGAGAGGCTGAGAGCCTATCAGCAGTACGTTTCGTAATCTGCATCCGGATGTGGAAAAAAATCTAACGTATTTTTACGTAAAAGTAAAAAAAGTATACTTGTATGAAGACGCAGGACAAGGTATAATACCACTGATACCAAGAAAAAACTTGGAAAACCAGAAATGGGGGTACTGAAAATTATGAAGAGATCAGAAATCAATGCGGCATTGAAAGAAATGGAAGCCATGGTAAAAGAGCATCGTTTCGAGCTGCCGCCCTTCTGCGATTTCACTCCGGAGGAATGGCAGAATAAGAGCCATGAATATGATGAAATCCGGGACAACATGCTTGGCTGGGATATTACAGATTACGGCCTGGGCAAATTCGACGAGGTTGGTTTTTCACTGATTACCATCCGTAACGGCAACCTGAAGAATCCCAAATATACCAAAACCTATGCGGAAAAGCTTCTGTACATAAAGGAAGGACAGATGGCGCCCATGCATTTCCACTGGAACAAGATGGAAGACATCATCAACAGAGGCGGCGGAAATGTACTGATTCGTGTATACAATTCCACAAAGGACGAACAGTTCGCGGATACGGATGTTACCGTTAACTGTGACGGACGGGAATTCACGGTTCCGGCAGGAACACAGGTGAAGCTGAAACCCGGCGAATCCATTACTATCTATCCTTATATGTATCATGATTTTGAACTGGAACCCGGAACCGGCCCTGTACTGCTGGGTGAAGTGTCCATGTGCAATGATGATAATACGGATAACCGTTTCTACGAGCCTATCGGCCGTTTCCCTGAAATCGAAGAGGATGAACCTCCTTACAGACTTCTGTGCAACGAATATCCTGCTGCAAAGGATTGAGAAAAAAATCAAAGCCCTGCGTCAGCCGCCAAACCGGCACGCGGGAATAAATAAAACAGCCCCGCGGCCGTAAGAATTCACATTACAGTGAAGCTTACCGGCCGGGGGCTGTTTTTTATAATAATTCAGAAAAGCTGCTCAGTCAGATACTGGTATATTTCTTTGTTTTTTTTCTGCCAGTTATCACAGATGGAAGCGGCCAGTTCCTGGGTGGGAACGGAAATCCGTATATTTACAAGATCCACGTCCTTATCCTTTGCCACGAGCTGTGCCTCGAATTCGCCGTTTACCAGTTTGTAAAAATTGCTCTGAATAGAGGACTCATTGCGCAGTTCCAGCTTATGGTTTTTGAAATAGTCGATAATGTCCCTTTTAATGGCATCGCTGATCCTGTTTTCAAAAAAATGCAGGGTATTCCGGCCTTCCTCCGTAATCTGGAGCTGGGTACGGTTGAGAAGGGTCCGGGATTCTGCCAGGCCTGTTTCCGTCAATTCGGAAATGGCCGTCTGGAGAGTGAGAAAATTGGTATACTCCTTTTCCAGGATAAATTCACTGATCTGGGCTGTGGTCAGGGGAAAAGTGACCCTGTCCAACATATAAAGCACAATCAATTTGTAGAGAGTCAAAGGTTCCTGATTCATAGCATTGTCCTTGTCTGATAGAGGAAAGCTTCATGCGCTGATGAAGCGTGTTCAACACGTTACGTTTATTGCTGCTCCAGGACGGAGCGATCAATATATTTTTCGGTCCGTCGCCTGTTACCCGGTGAATGACAATATCGGGAGAAAGGGCGGCAATGCACTTTTGTAAGTAAGACAGATAGGCGTCCATGGAGAGTACCGGGACTTTTCCTGCCCGGTAAAGGACGGCAAGATCTGTATTTTCCAGGATATGAAGAAGCTGCAGCTTGATTCCGAATATTCCGCAGCGATTCAGAAAACGGATGGTCTGCAGAAGCATTTCCTCCGTTTCCCCGGGAAGTCCCAGAATGACATGGACGATTACAGGAATATCCGCTTTATGAAGAGCTTCCATCGCTTCGGTAAAACAGGAAAGGGGATATCCTCTGCGGATAAACAGAGCCGTTTCTTCGTGGATCGTCTGAAGTCCCAGCTCAATCCAGATGAATTTATCCGGAAAATACTGTTTCAGGGAAGCAAACAAACGCATAATCTCTGTTCCGAGACAATCGGGCCTGGTAGCGATGGAAATACCGGCAATATCCGGTTCCATAAGAGCCTGGCGGTAAATGGAGGCCAGATAATCCACAGGGCCGTAGGTGTTAGTATAGGCCTGAAAATACGCGATATAGCGGCGGCCTGTTTTTTTCTTTTCCAAAAGTTTTTTTCCGGCTTCCAGCTGTTTCCGGATGGAAAACGGGCCATCCACCGGCTCAGCTCCGGGCAGTCTCCCTGCGGCAAATTCTCCGCTTCCGCCCGCGCTGCAGAAGATACAGCCTCTGCTGTCCAGGGTACCATCTCTGTTGGGGCAGGTAAGGCCCGCGTCTAATGCAATTTTATATAATTTTTCCCCATAGGTATTTTTACACCAGGCATCAAGGGAATAATAGGGCTTGCCATGATAATCCATGGGCTCAGCGGGCAATATGGGATTTTACGGCCTGAGCCACCACTTCCGCAACCTTGGGATTGAAGGCCTCCGGCATGATGTTGTCTTCATTTAATTCTTCGTCCGGCACCAGTGAAGCGATAGCCAGGGCAGCGGCCAGCTTCATTTCTTCCGTAATCTGGGTTGCGCGGCCTTCCAGCGCTCCTTTGAAGATACCAGGGAAAGCGACAACGTTATTCACCTGATTGGGGAAATCACTGCGGCCGGTACCTACTACTTTTGCTCCGGCAGCTTTAGCGATGTCGGGCATGATTTCAGGAACCGGATTGGCCATGGCAAAAAGAATGGCGTCCTTATTCATAGAAGAAACCATTTCTGCAGATACAATTCCGGGAGCGGATACTCCTACAAAGATATCGGCGCCCTTCATGGCATCGGCAAGGGAGCCGGTTTTTCCTTCCAGATTGGTTACCTCCATCATTTTTTCCTGCATCCAGTTCAGATCAGAACTGTTCTTGGAAAGAATGCCGGATTTGTCACACATAATAATATGAGGAAAACCATAATTCAGAAGCAGTTTGGTGATAGCTACTCCCGCGCTTCCCGCGCCGTTCACAACGACACGGCAGTCTTCCTTTTTCTTGCCGGTTACCTTCAGGGCATTGATAATCCCGGCAAGGACTACGATGGCCGTTCCATGCTGATCATCATGGAAAACAGGGATATCCAGAGTTTCCTTCAGGCGTTCTTCAATTTCAAAGCAGCGGGGAGCGCTGATATCCTCCAGGTTGATGCCGCCGAAGCCGGGAGCCATCCAGGTGACCGCCTTGATGATTTCTTCCGTATCCTGGGTATCCAGGCAGATGGGAACCGCGTTTACCCCTCCGAATTCCTTGAAAAGTACCGCTTTCCCTTCCATAACAGGCATGGCCGCATAGGGGCCGATATTACCCAGGCCGAGAACCGCGGAACCGTCGGAAACCACCGCAATGGTATTGGCCTTTATGGTATAGGTATAAGCAGCTTCTTTATCCCCGGCAATGACCTTGCAGGGCTCTGCCACGCCCGGAGTATAGGCAAGTGAAAGGTCTTCCCTTGATTTTACAGGTGTTTTGGAAACGGTTTCTAATTTGCCGTTCCACTCTTTATGTAATTCCAGTGCTTTTTCGTTTGTATTCATAAATTTATTCCTCCGCCTTTTTATTATGGCTGAGTACTGAGAGATTCAGGACAGCCATAAAAATATCATATAATATTTGGATTCGATCCGCAATAGCGAAACTTGCTGATAGTTACAATTCACGGCTCCGGTGTCGCCGGTCACATGGCCCTGGCTGTCCGGTAT
>ERZ857840.795-NODE-795-length-41311-cov-4.337212_pt1 | contig 41311 bp, 63 predicted proteins | sample MGYA00519760_ERZ857840 | MGnify/ENA primary metagenome ERZ857840 (study PRJEB31778, sample SAMEA3449371) | human gut metagenome | biome: human gut; feature: human-associated habitat; material: faeces | place: United Kingdom | collected 2010/2012 ... | reverse complement strand
CGGGAACACCCCATGATCATGGATCACATAGTATCCGCCCAATCCGGCTGCATCCAGTTCGGCACAGGTGGCCCCCTGCATACACTGATGGATCATAGCGGCGATCATTTCCCAATGCGCCATTTCATTAGAACGAGATTGATAAAAATAATCGTTTTTATACCTGACGTTTAAAGAATAAACGTGTAATGTGATTTTTTCTCATTTTGATGTTGTTTTTTTTAATTTTTAGGATATAATCGTATTATTAAGGAGGTAAGGTTATGCTACTTCAGTTCAACTTTAAAAACTTCAAATCGTTTAGAGATGAAGCGACCTTGGATTTGACTGCTACAAAAATGACGGAGTATAATGACCATGTTGTTTCTATCGCTAACGATAAAGTTCTGCCGGTTGCAGCCATATATGGCGCAAATGCAAGCGGCAAATCCAACGTGCAAGAAGCTTTCCGCTATATGCATCTCTATGTCATGAATTCCTTCTTTTATGGAGGAGAAGACTTTACCAAGAATTCTGAACGGCGCTTTATTAAACCTACACCTTTCTTGCTGGATGCTTCTAGTAGGATGGGCGACTCAACATTTGAAGTATATTTTATCGATAAAAAAAACCATGACAAAGAATTCAAATACGGTTTTTCCATTGGGCAAGATGGTATCACCGAAGAGTGGCTAAGTTCGGCAGCAAAAACGGCCCGAGGAGAGTTTACGCCTATTTTCTATAGAAAAGGTAAACAACTAGATATGCCGGGCATTTCCCCAAAGCATCAGGAAAACATAAGAATTGCGCTTCAAAAAGAAACATTAGTTGTTTCTTTGGGTGCAAAACTAAAAAATGCCAAGTTAACAGCTGTTTGGAATTGGTTTGTACATAACGAAGTCGCGGACTTCGGTCGCCCTGTTGAAAACTATTTTCTCTCCACACAATTGCCTGATGGCTTTGTGGATAAGAAGAGTGTGCAAAGCGATGTAGTCCGATATTTTTCGGCTTTTGATTCGTCAATAATTGGATTTAAAATTGAAGAAAAAAGGGGAGATGATGATGAAGTATCCTATCGAATTGATGCAATTCATAAAATGATTGATTCAAACGATACGGTCACTATACCATTAAAACAAGAATCTGCCGGCACACTTAAAATGTTTGCTTTGTATCCCATGCTTCAAGAGGTACTAAATAACGGCGGTGTGTTTTTTGTAGACGAACTTAATGCCCGTCTCCACCCTTTGTTGGTTAGAGCGTTAATTATCACATTCGCTCGACATGATACAAACCCGAATCATGCACAATTGCTGTTCACCTCACACGATGCTTGGCTGCTTAATTGTGATGCGCTTAGAAGAGACGAAATTTGGTTTGTCGAAAAAGACTCCAAGGGTATTTCTACACTTTACTCATTGGCTGATTTTAGTGATGAAGATGGTTCGAAAATACGCAAGGATGAGAATTTCGAGAAAAACTATTTACTAGGAAAATATGGGGCAATCCCGGAAATGCATCTATTTAACATAGAGGAAGGAGAGAGCCAGAATGACAAGAGCGTTGGAGAGCAGAAGAACTCGTAACGAGGTAAGCATACACCGAAAAAACTTACTGGCGAATTATTTAATCATTACGGATACAGAGCAAACAGAAGCAAACTATATCCGAGGATTAAAAGGATCTTTACCCGAACAAGTTCGTAATCGAATTCATATTAAAATTATTGATAGTGTTAAAACTTCAAAACTCATCGAAACTGCTGAAAATGAAAGGGCTAGAACTGCTCAGTACAGCGAGGTTTGGCTTCTCTTTGACAGAGATAAAGTACTTCCCTTCGATAAAATAATCGAAGAAGCTAAAGGAAAGGATATTCAAGTTGGCTGGTCTAATCCATGCATCGAAATATGGTTTTTGGCTTACTTTGGCAGTATGAGCACTTATGCAGAATCTATTCAATGTGTTTCTGCATTCAAAAATAAGTTTAGGCAAGTAACCGGAATCGAATATACTAAGTCGTCTCGTGACATATATAAAAAGCTCACTGCTTACGGCAATGAACAGAAGGCACTTAAAATGGCAGATGAGAGGTATACAGCAAATATGTCAAACGAAAAAACGAAGCCTTCGCAAATGGATAGCACAACAACGTTGCACTTGCTTGTCCGTGCGATAAAAACAGCCGTAGAATAAAGGCTATTAAGCAAGGGCCGTGGATCACTCCACGGCCTTTTCCAAATCATCAATTCTGTGGTTTGCCACCTTGATTTTTTCATCATGGATGGCAACATCTTCTTCCAGCTTATAGGTTCTTTCTATCAGCGTGTTGTGCTTATCCTGTTTCTTTTCAAGCTGTTCCAGCCTGTAAACGATCAGGGCGGTTGTCTTTTTGTTGCTCCAATACGATCCAACAAGAGTGCCCAAAAGCGCCATTGCGCCCACTACGATAGATGATACATCAAGACCCATATTTTTCCTCTTTTAACTCGTCTGCTTCAGCCCTGTTTCGGTTTGCACATACACGATGCCCAGCGCCATTCCGGTTTCCGTTTTAACGTACACCTGGGCGGTCTGTAGGCCGGTTTCGGTCTGCACTCGAATGATGGACGATGCTTCCCAGGCGGGATACAGCGTGACCGCTTCATTTGCCGTGTAGCTGCCGCCCAGGTCATAGACCTTACCGCCGCCGTCACTTGTGGCCCAGCCGACTTGCTTATATCCGTTACGGGTAAAAATGGCCCCTTTAAGGGTCAAATCCGTGTCATGGGTCTTTGTGTCGCTGGTATTCGTACCGCTGCCATTTGCACCCTTATTGTAAGCCACAGTGTATGTAAGCAGCTCCCACACGGCATACAGCGTGGTATTGCCGGTGATAGTGATGCTGTCTCCCGGCTGATAGGCCACGGCTCCCCCGGCGCTTGTGGCCCAGCCCTTGAAGGTATTCCCGGCTTTTGTGGGCCGTGTGCTGCTGATGGTGGCCTTGTACCCGGTGCTTCTGATAGTAACGGTCTGCGCACCAGGCGCACCGCTGCCGCCGTTGGCGTTGTAAGAAAGCGTGTAATCGCTGACCACAACGGTTAATACCGGATCAGACAAGGCGCAGTAAGTCAGATTTTTAAGAAACCCGCCAAAGACATAAGCACAGCTTTCCGGGATCAAATTATTCAGAGTAAGCGTTGTCCGTGTGTTAGCAGTTCTCCAACTCGTTGCATCCCACTCTATCCGGTCGCTGTAGTCAAAGTTCGTGTTTTCGTTGTTGTTTTTTGCTCCATAAGCCAGCACAGGAAAGTAAGATACGCCGGAGCTTGTGACCGTTATGCTGACGGATGTTTGATGTCCACGGCAAACGGATAATGGGATTCCATTGTCACTTTTCCCGTAAAACTGTGATTCAGAATAGCACATAGCGTCCATGTTGGAACCAGTTGCGCCAATACGGGATGGTTGTTCTGTATAGAGTGTCAGATCGCCAGGCCATTTTGCCTGGCTTTCAAAGCCGTAATTGTCAGTTCGTTTTACCCTACCCACATAGGTTGCGGACGGTGTAAAGGTCAGTGTGGTTGCCATTTGCACCACCTCCTAATTAGCTTTGCAGATAGATGTAAATGTCCCCAACATCAAGCCCGGTAACGCTTCCGGGGGCCGTGGAGCCGACAACGATCTTCTTCATGGCCGGGAAGACGGAAAACAACGGCACAAGCGTTTGCACCGTCAATCCATTCAGCGGCACACGATACAGCGGGAAATCAGCGGTCAAAACATGGTCATTGATGATGTCCCCGCTTGTATACGCCGGATCGGAAGGATTGCTTGCAGCCGGTGTGCCCTTTATGACAACAAGGTTCACATTCTCAACGCCTGTGCTTCCGTCCTTCGTGTATCGTGCAACGATCAAATCATTCCGCTGATAACCTTGCTGGCCGTTTTCAATCGTAAGATTGACCGTGCTGCCTTCATCCAGCCTTGCATGACGGCCCTGGATCATCAGATCACCGTCTGCAACCTCTATTTTGTTGTTGGACACGATGGTTGCCGCCAGCTTGCTTCCACGGTCAAGGACATATGACCCGCCGCCAAACATGGCAGCGTGCAAGGAGCCTTGATCCGCTGCCGTTACATGGGCCTGTCCTGCATAGCCTGTCACCAAATGCATGTTTGCCATTTCGTTCATCCCTTTCTTATGCTGTTCTTTTCCAAACGTAAACCGCCAGATAGGGCGGCATGTTGTTATGGGCTTCGCCACCGCCCCCTGTTCCAACTGCATATCCAAATTGAGTGCCGCTTGTTATAGCGTTTGCACTGCCTCTCTCTACACCTGGTTTGCTGCTGGACACTGCCCCCAGGCTTGTGGCCGATACATTATCATTGTTCCAATTCGCATGGGCCGCAGGAACAATACCCGGAATTTTACCCAAGCTGTATGATGGCAGCTCGGATTTTGACAACGTATGCGTTGCTTCGCCGCCCGTGGCTCCCGCTTCGTAGCTGTCACCGGCAGAAAGAAGGAACCTGTCTTTGATCTGCTCCCATGTGCCAAATCCGAAAAGCGTATTAGGGCTTGTTTCCACCGTTGACATGTAGATTGCACCCACGGGATACACATTTTCAAGGGAAATTTCGCTTCCGGCGCTTCCACCGCCGCCCCCGGTGCTGCCATTAGAGCTTGTGACCTTTGTGGTGTCCGTTTCAAAATCAATGGTGATTATCCCATTCTGAACACGAACGATCTTTTTCGTGATGGGCACGGCAATGCTGACCCCCGTCACGTTGTCGGATGCCCCCACGATATCTCCGATATCATACGGATCATCCGTTTCATCAAAGTCAACGGACAAATCATCCTGCTGAAGCAGCTCCTTCAATCGCTCGGTGCCGCCCTGGATAAGCTCGGCTTCATCTTCAGCGTTGGAATAATCGTATACATCTGCATATTCATGCAAGCCTGTAAAAGTCTGCGTCTGGCTTATATTCCCGTTTGCATCAGCGTACAGATGCACAATCATCCGGTCTGCCAGTTCGCCGCTTCCCAGACAAATCAGGTGGTTTACCTTGTTTTTTGTCTTTTTGACGGTCATTTCCGTCTGATCGTTGTCAATACCATCCTGGGAATAATCCGCAATAAGCGCAGCAGACAGCACAACATTTTCCCCGTCATGCACCATTTTCAGCTTTGCGCCCACGCTGGACAGCATTTTCATGATGCCGTTATAACCGGAGATATACCGGGCAAATTGATAGCTGCTTATGGTAATGCCGGATGCAGCGGAATCCGCACGGAAAAGGGACGCAAGGCCCATCCTGGTTATCAGTGATCCCAGGATCGTGTTTGCGTCCCCGCTTACCGTTAGATAGTTCTGGCCGGAATCCGGGCAAAGGATTTTTGAATTCAGGATGCCATGCCAGGTGCGCCCGGAATAAGTGACTTCCTCGGCCCCGGTGTTGGATGTTACAGCATCCACAATGCCGCCGTATTCCGTGCCTTCCATGTACAGGTATGATCCGGGAGAGCAGCAATGCGCATTGCTGGATATGGTGCATTCAAAGTCATTTTCGCTTTCCCCGAATGCTAAATCCAGTTCATAGGCAAAAAGCACCCCGATATCTTCCCCGTTTGCGTTCGTGTAAATCAAGTCCATTTCGGTTCAGACCTTTCTTCAATGATGACGATATCAAAACCAAAGTCCCCTTCCCAGGTGACAATACTGCTGCCAGCGGGTATTTTTTCAAAGATATAGCTGTCTTTGTCTCTGGAAGAAAACTTGTTCAAAACGGTTCCGTCATTCTGCGTCAGGGTGATGGTTTTTCCGACAGAATCAATGGTCAGATATTGATTTTCGTCAATATCGCAATTTACCTGGTACTTGTGGCCGCTGATGTACACGGCAGGATTGGTGCAAGCGCCATAGATAATCAGTCGAAAGTTTGATCCGACAAAGCCGGGATTGCTGACCTGCTCGATGGTGGTGCTTGCGAAGTAGTCGATGGGATAATCAAAGTCAAAATCCAGATATTCAGCTTCGGTGATTTCGCCGCTGCTATCCCCGCTTTTCCGGAATGAAAAGGTTGTTTCCTGCACCCAATACGGATAATCGGTGGTCAATGTCAGCGTAAGCGACATGTGCCGCTTGCTGGTCAGATAGGAGGCTTTTGCCGACTTCGTGACATAGCACTTGTAATAATAGCCGCCTATGATAATCTTCCCCGGCTGCATGGCAAGCACATCTTTTTCAGCCACTTCCAACAGCCGATTCCGAGTGGCAATGCCCTTTTCCTCCGTGTCACAAATGATTATGACAGGTAGGTTCCGTGCGCTGACCGCTTTAGTCAGCGCACTAATTTTGTTTCCTTTGGTGGCAACGGCCCATTCGTAATCGTGGAGATCGCTTGCGTTTACAAAGATTCCGTCCTTGCCAAAGTCAAACACTTCTCCAACATGGTTTTTGTAAATCAGTTTTTCAAGCATTTACAGCCCCCCTAACGGCCCGGCCAAACTCCCGGTTGTTTATCTTCAGCACGGTTTCCTGCTTGTTGCTGTCCTGCACAGCGTAAAGGATTTGCTTCAGCAGGTTTGCAACCTCGCCGTCCTGGAAGCCGCTAAATCCGTTCCGCATAGCCCTTGCTTCCGCAGCCGGGACAACCATTTCCCCCTTGTGCAGCTCGGCCACATAGCCGTCAAAGGGTACAAAATCAAGGCCCCGTGCATGGGAACCGTCCGTTGCACCGCCAGAAGCGCTTTTGTTGACAGTTACATTCGCTGTCAGATTGCCAAAAAGGCTGTCCCAAAGCCCACGGAACCATGCTTTTATTCCGTCCCAGGCTTTGGAAATGCCCTCTTTAATGTCATTTACAATTTTTGTGCCAACGTCCACAGCGGCAGAAAATACCTCTTTGATGCTTTCCCAAACGCTTTTGAAGTAATTGGCCCATCCGCTAACAATGCCTTTAATTGCTTCCCATGCTCCTTCAAAGTCACCCTTGAAAACGGCTTCGACAACGGAGAATATCCCAGCTATTGTGTTCCAAATGTTGGCGAAAAACCCGGTGACGGCATTCCATACACCTTTGATGGCCGCCCATGCAGTTTCCCAAATTCCAGGCAACCAACTAGGAACGGCAGAGAAGATGCTTTTTATCCCTTCCCAAATTGCTTCAAAGTACGGGCCGACAACATCCCATACCACCTTAATTGCATCCCATGCCGTTGAAAAGACCTGTTTAATGGATTCCCACGTCATGGCAAAATACGGTTCCACCGTGTCCCAAATGCCCTTGATTTTTTGCCACGCATCTTGAAACACAGATTTAAGCGGTTCAAGCGCTGAACGAACCTTTCCCATAGCGGACACAGCCGCACTTTCTATGTTTCCCAGGATGGGGAATTGTGCGGTTAGTGTTGACCAGGTGGCAATCACCGCATCCCACAGCGCCGCCAGAATGGCCGGTATTTCTGTGACCAGCCCGGTTATAAGCCCTATTGCACCGGATATCAAGGCCGGAAGAAGTGTGCGGATAATGCCGGGAAGTTCTTTGGTCAGCTTCTTTCCCAAGGTTCCCAGTGCTGTTGCAATGCGGGGAAGCAGATTAACAATGAGCGGAACAAGATTGTCAAGCGCAATTCCGGCAGAATCAACCATGTTATTTATCAGCATACCAAGGTCTTGATCCGGATCGGCAATCCCGGTCAGCAGGTTTTTCCATGCAGACTTCATGGATGCAAGAGAACCTTGAATGGTTGTGGACGCTTCCAGTGACGTTGTGCCCGTGATACCCATTTCCGTCTGAACATCATGGATAGCGGAAACAATGTCCGCATAGCTGTCAATGCTGTACTCTGTAAGCCTTCCCTGTGCGGCGTTCAAGGCGTTTGCATCGTCAATAAGGCGCTGCATTTCTTCTTTTGTGCCACCATATCCAAGCTTCAGGTTGTCCAGCATGGTGTAATTCTGCTTCGCAAATCCGTTGTAGGCGTTTTGGATAGCGGTCATATCCGTGCCCATTTTGTTTGCATTGTCGGACATATCCGTTATTGCAAGATCGGCCATTTCAGCTGCCGCCGCCGTGTTATTTCCTAGGCTTTGCAACAAGCTTGCAGAAAAGCTTGTAACGGTTTCCATGTACTCATTTGCAGACAGTCCAGCGGTCTTATAGGCGTTTTGCGCATACCCCTGAACCGTTGCGCTGCTTTCCTTGAAAAGCGTATCCACGCCGCCTACAAGCTGTTCATAATCTCCATAGCTATCAATAGCTTGCTTGGATAGCCACACCATCCCTGCACCAACGGCGGTAATGGCGGCGCTGCCCACCTTTGCAGCGGTTGTAAGGCCACTTTTGAGCTTTGACGCAAAGGCAGCGCCTTTCCCCGTGGCGTTGTCGATGTCCTTGTTAAATTTATCTTGCCCATTCAGGGCAAGAGTTCCGAATATCTTGAATATCTCCAATGTCCATCAGCCCTTTCATTGGAAAGTAAAAAGGCCGTTTGAACACGGCCTTATCTTGTATTGCCCCTCATGCTGTGATTCAGCCTTTCGGATAACTGCATGTCGATACCGGGTATCCATCTGTTTATTGACAGGGATTGAAGCCGTTCAGCATGTCGGACGAATGGCAGATTGTTTCCGCTATTTCCTCATCGGATGGAATATCCACTTCCTGCGGCAACGAATTCTTAAAATCCTGGTACGACATATTAAACACCCGGTGCAGATAGTATTCCCACAGCGTTTTTTCCTTCGTTTCCTCGTTGTATGTCTGGATGACCTCCCGTGCAAATTCGCACAAGCGATTTGTGCGGATCATACGATCCAGCAGCGTCATTGGATCGGCATACCGGGTAAAAAGAAGGTCAATGAATTTTAAGTCCCCTGCTTGAACAATCTGCTGACAACCTGAAAAAAATCCTTGAATTCGTCCTTCCGGATTACATCAATGACCATCTGCGCAAAGGTAGCCATGGGAAGCGCCCCTATTTCATGCTTAGTAAGCCCGGAAAGCTGAGACAGCAGCAGGTAAATGTCATCCTTTGCTTTTGGCACGTTGGCCAGCACGATCCCGCCGATATCCAGCATCACCGCAAGGCCCACCGAATTTAAGTCAGTTCCTTCCGATTTTGCAATCGCAGCTTTCACATCCGGGGATTCAAAGCAGTACTTGAATTCCCTGATCCCGATCTTGGAAATGATCTGGAACATGGGGAAGATATCGTCAGAAGTAAGGCTTCTCAGCTCATAGTTTTTCATGGTTTTTCTCCTTTCAAATTTTAGTCAGATTGAAAAAAGGCAGGATCACCGCATGGGCAACCCTGCCTTTTGGTTTTTAGCTGCTCGCCTTGGGATAGTAGATTTTCCAGGGCAAGGTATCCAGGTCGGAATCAAGTTCCGCATGGCTTTCAAAGGTGTACTTGCCCACAGCGCCTTCCTTGTTCTTGCCTTCCTGCTCAAAGCCGGAAGTGCAAAGGGCATTGTCCAGGATGGCAATGATGTTCTTGCCTTCCAGCGTCTTCCCCACAAAGGCGATATTTTCCCAATAATCACCCTCCTGAATGTCCGCTTTGGGAACAATAACATCATAGGTGGAATCCTCGGAAGTGCCAGCTTTGCCCAGCGTCCCGGCCTTGATGATGTCGGGGGTCAGTTCAATGAAATTAACCTCCATACTTGCAGCTTCTCCGGTCTTTACGTTCAGGCCCTTGACCTTTACCAAAGCGCCGTCAACCTCCACCTGCGTCACTTCGGGGGTAATGGTCAGCTTAGAGCCGCCAGAAGTAGCGCCCACGATGGAAGCGGAAAAGTTCCAGGAGCCAGTGCCGCCACTCTGCCCCGCCGTATACTTCAGGCCCTTGTGGATCGTGCCAGCGCCAAACAAAATGTTTTTAGGCGTATTCGCAGTTACGCCATTCTTGCCTTCTTTAGACATGTTATTTCACGCTCCATTCTTGTACAGATAGATTGATCTGGATGCTTTTCAGTTCTGCATCCTCTTTCGGTACGATAAGGGTATTTTCATAAAAAATGGCCACGGCTGATCCATCGTCAGCCATGACCGTTTTTCCGGATACCTTATCAAAATAGTCCTCGATCTTTGCTTTTGCGGCTTCAAGCTCTGCCCATGTGCCACGGTGAAAGCCGGTCAGCATGATTGTTGCCGTCTGAAGCCCGTCTTCGTTCAAGGGGGCGCTTTCCGTGTATTCGCCTACAAAATAGGGGTACACAATGGGCTTTTTGCCGTAAGAACCAAAGCCGTATTCAATCCCCAGCGCCTTCATGGCATTGGAAACGATGGATAAAGGTTTCGTTGTCATGATCCCAGCTCCCCGAAAATTTGTTTTGCCCTGCGGATGATGGCGGTCTTCGTGCTGTCGAACGCCTTCTGAAGCGTATGGTTCGGCTTTTTGCCGTGGGTGAAATGGCCGTTGCCTTCAGAATCAACGTAGTACCAGCCGCCTTTCCTGCCGTCACCGCCAGCCGCATATTCGCCGGTGCCGAATTCTTCCCATATGGCATTCTGCAATGGGCTTCCTATGGTGGCTTCCTGCGCTGATTCATTCACCTGATGATCCCAGGAGCCTTTCAGCTGCCCGGTGTCAACCCTGGAATTACGCCTTGCAGCAGATTCAATTTCCCCGGCCGCTTCTTCAATGAACTGTGCCGCCTTTTCGCCAACGGCGTCTTTCACCTGAACGCTGAAATCCTGAAATTCAACAGACATTTTATTGGCCCCCCGTGTATTTCAGATAGATTTCCAGCTGGGAGCCACTGCCCATCTCCATTGGATTGTCAATCAGTAGGATGTCATATACCTTGCTGTTGACAACCATCCGGGAATTTTCCGCATTGATCCCGGAAGCAAGCGCCACATAGTCAGCAATGAAAACGTGCGTGGATTCCTGAATCTTTGCATTGTAGGTGGTGTATTTGCTGTCACCGGCAGACAGGTCAAGCCAGCCTTTGATTGTCTGGGCATCGGCCCAGGCTTGCACCTGTTCACCAATGTCATTCATGGTGCTGGTGCAAGTCTGGATGACCGCTGTGATGTTGCCGCCTATGCCCTTCATACGCTCAACCCCTGTCCGAACCTGGCCTTCATGTGGGGCTTCAGAAAGCCCGTTAAAGCCTTCGGGAATCCCATAATGGAATTATCCCCGTCAAGGTTGAAATAGGTCACAGAGTGCCGGGAAATCGTCTCTGACTGCACACCAACCTTGTCCCCGTTATCAAGTTGCCATTGGAGCATCCGGGCAACCCCTAGCTTGATATCGGCAGGGTATACAACCTTTGTGACCGTAACGGCTGATTCATCGTACAGTTCTTCTTTGACCGTTACCGTGTTACCGTTAGAAGTCTGCACGTTGACCAATCCAGCGTTCAATGCCGAATCCGTGACCTGCAACGTATCTCCGGCCTTGAACCTGTTCACGCCAGGCACAAGCGAAAGCGTCTTTCCGGTTTCGGCAGCATCGGCAACGGCCCGGAATGCCCTGGCCTGGAAGTTGTTATTGGTATATGACCTGATAAGCAGTTCAAGCGCCAGAAGCTTGGCTTCCAGCGCTTGATCCGTTTCCTCGGTTGTGATGTACTGCCGAAGTTCGGCAACCGTCATAATCATAGTTACACCGCCTTACTCGGCAGGTGCATTGGGCGCTTCGTCCTCTTCGGTCACGATCTCGGTGACTTCATAGCCTTCATGCTCACGAAACCACTCGACCATGCGGCCTTCCGCAATCTGGGCCTTTCCGTAAGCAAACTGAACGCCGCCAGCACCGATTCCGCAGAATTCGGGATTTCCCGTTACCTTGATTTCATAGCCAGTGATTTTCTTTGCTTTCTTTGCAGCCATTTTTCATCCATCCTTTCCTGCTTACGCAATCTTGATGTTGCGGAGAACGCCAGCATGAGCGGTGTTCTTCAGCACGGTTGCCGCAACCATTTCAACCTCTCCGTCCTTCACAGCGCCGGGGGCGTTGAAATCGGGCAGATACTGACGGATAGCGCTGTTGCCGGTCAGGGATGCAGCATGGAAGCCGTCCATGACATCAAACTTGACAGCATAGATATCAGTCAGACCGGTCACGGCGGCATCAGAAGCGCCGATGTTGCGGCTGATACCTGCCTTCACGCAGTCGTTGCCTGTTACAGTGGTGCTGGCAACAGTGTAATGCTTGCCCAGATCCATGAAGCGCACACCGTCCATGGAAGTTACCTTTCTGCCGAAAGCTTCCTCACTCTCGGTCTTGTAGCCGAGCAGACGCGCCATAGTCTGGATCTTTGCGATCATGGCGCTGTTCATCAGCAGAGCGTCAGCATTGGTGTTCTTGATGAGAAGCTGAATCTGCTCATAGAGCTGATCCGCATTGCTCTTCAGGTTGGTCATGGTGCTGATGTCAATAGCCGAACCGGAACCGGTGTTGTACTCGGTGGAAGTACCGGAAAGCAGCTTGTCCAGGCCGTCAAATTCGGTGGTGGTAGTGGTTGCATCACCGTTTACAAGGGTGTAATGGAACAGGCTGATTGCGGCCAGCACCTTTTCACGAATCTGGTATGCCATGTTGTTCCAGGGGCCTTCTGCCGCCTTCAGTACGCGGTCGATCTGGAACTTGCCGCCGAAAATCTTCAGGTCAGCGGATTTCTTTTCCACGGTTGCCTGGTTCGCAGTGTATTCCGCATTCAGCGCACGGAAGGCAGCCACAGAAGGCAGCTTCTTCTGAATGTAGGAATAGGTCAGCGTGCTGCCGCCCTGGGGAGATACGCAGTTGTCAAAGGGCAGCAGCTGAAGGATCTCGGATTCACGCAGAAAGATATCAACAATCTGCTGGGAAACCTTGTCGGACATACCGACTTTCATTTCTGCAAGGGTCATAGCCATAATATAATTACCTCATTTCTTTATTCTTTTTTCGGCTCATAAGCCAGTTTCAACGCATCTTCCAGGTTCTTGGGTTCTACCTCTCCCGGCTCTCCTACGTCCAGCTTGTTTTCAAGAATCTTCTTCTGCCCGGAAGCTTCAAACTGGGCGGGGAACTGCGTTTTCAGCCCCGCCAGCTTGTCATCCATGCCCTTGACCTTGCCGTTTTCGTCCAGCGTCAGCTCTTCGGGCTTGTACTTCTCACGCAGCTTGTAGGCCAGATAGTCAGGGTCAACCGCCTTTGCGTCCCGAAGGGCCAGCTGGATAGCGTTGTCAAGCTTTGCTTTGTCAAGCTCGGCCTGAAGCTGTGCAACCTGGGTTTCATAACCGGTGATCTTGCCCTGAAGGTCTTCATTGCCCTTGCTGGACTTCTTCAGTTCCTCAATCAGGGTGTTTGCTTCGGCATACTGCTTGGATAGGCCCTCATGATCGGCTTTCAGCTTGCTATACCGGACATCCAGATTTTCTTCACCGGCTGTGTAGATTTTGTTGGTTTTCATATCCTCCAGCACGGCTTTGATTACATCATCAGTCACGCCTTTGGATTTCAGGATTTCAGTAAGATTCATTTTATTTGTTCCTTTCGTTTAATCTCTATACGCTTTTTACATGGTCGCATCATGCAAGAAATAGATATTTGACAACATCCCTGTTGCAATTTTTATGTGAAACAGCGTCAGACATTGGTTATCAGCTCGGTGTACTTCGTTTTCTTCTTCGCAAAAGCTGATATATATCCAATGCCTTTAGCCGTATCAACCTTGTACCACTTGTTCCCGGCGTTATCCGTTTCGGTTACGCCCAAATAGTCCAGCCTGTCACCTTTTCTGGCAACAAACAGCTTTGCACCGTCCATACCTGGCTTCTGGCGCACCCAGACAGAGCCGGACACAAGCACATAAGGCTTTTTCTTTTCCTCGGTTTCCGGGGCAGCAGCAGGAGCCGGAACGCCGGAAACCACAATGGCCGTGTGCGCACCCTTTGCAACGTACACGCCGCCGATCTTAGCCGATGCAGCAGAACGGATATGCGCCGCATCCGTGTACTTCTGGAATTTCCCCGTTGCCATAAGGAAACGGGACATATTGCCCGTGTACCCCGTGGCTTGTAGCTTAGGACACCCGGCCAGAACATAGCTGGAAATGACAAGAGAAGAACAGTCAAAGTTCCCCTTGCCCTGGTCAAACCCAACGGATTTAATGGACTTGTATCCGCTCCAACGGCCATCCTTTACACCGCCGCCCTGGGAATACCCATAGTTCTTACTGTTGGCAATTTTAACAGCCCATGCCGCCGCATTTGCCGCAAGCTCACGATCCGTGCATTCCAGGTATTCATCCCAGCCGCCGCTTCGGTTGTACCAATCGGCAAGCCGGATTTCTCCCTTTCTGTCATTGGTGGTGCTGGTCTGTAGCTGATCCCCAACCTCGCCATACTTATCTTTGTTTTCGGACATCACTGCATGTGCAATTCCGACCGCCATTCGGCATCACTCCTATGTTTAGAATAGTCCGCTGTTCAGTTCAAACACAGCGGCTTCAATCATCGCGTCAAGGCTCTCCGCATCCAGCTTGAAGCCCTTGTCCGCAAGGAAATTCAGGACATATGTTTTCTTTTCCTCGCCCCTGCCGCTTCCCGCGTAAAGCTGCTCGGCAGCGGAAACCGCGATCTTGATCCATCCGTTGATGGACTGCTGCTGTTCAACCGTGGACTTGCTCTTGATATACGGAATCAGGATGTAGACCACGACAGCGCCCATCAGCGCGAACAGAGCCTTTACAATAGGTGTAATATCAAACATTGTTTTCTCCCTTTCTGTTTAATCGTTATGTGTGCCGATCCCCAACACGGCTTCAATGATCGCGTTCGGATCGGCTCTTTCCCGCATGTCCTTTGGCAGTTCGGCCAGAAGGAGCAGGGGAAGCTTCACAAGGTTTTCGGCTTTGGCCTTCCAGTAGTAAGCCCCCGTACTGATCGCGACCTGCGCAATCCACGCGCTGACCACAATAGAGCAGTTCCCGGTGTCGTGTCCGTTCAGGTTGAACACAAAGAACGCTGCTACCATCAAGGCAAGGATCGCATAATCGGCAATCAGCAGCTTTTTACTGAACTCCATCTTTTTCACATGTGCATCACTCCTTTCAAGACATGAAAAAAGACCGCAAACGCGGTCTTTTGAGCATTATTTCACTTGCTGGTAACTTGCAGAACATGGAAAAAAGCATTTTTTCAGGATGCTTTATCCTAACGAATCTATAACTTTTTCAGTTATTACTGACCTTTTCACTATAATTTCCGGAGGCTGCTTGCACTGCATATCAATTATAATCTGCCAGCTTATTGGCAATCCTTCCTGCCCTATGATGTCTTCTGCCATATCCATAATTGATTCGGCGCACGCCTTCAACTGCTTGATCCTGATGCCCCGGTGTGTATCCATGTTTCAATTCTCCTTTCTGCATAGAAAAACAACCTGTCATATTTCCCGACAAGTTGCTTTTTACGATGTTTGTTTTAGTTGCAACCTACTTGCGACTGGCATAGAAAAAGCACCGTGCGGGTGCAGGGTGCTTGTTACTTTTCGACAATTTCAAAGCTATCAGGTGGGAAAAGATAGTCATCATCAAGTTCCGTCATGATTCTGAACCATCCTTTTTCAACTGACATGACTTCATAAACCTTATCACGATCTAAGGCAGGTGTTTCATGCTTCCCTATATATTTGACTTTCATTTTCTCACCTTCAATCTTCCCATTTCTTCACAAAGAAATCATGCTTTCCAAAGCCTTCACACTGCATCCAATGCACTTCTGCGTTTCTATACCCATCAGGTGTGTCAAGAACTCCGTGCCCTTTAACATGTTGCCAGTCTTCAGGCTTTCCACCGTAAGCTTTAGCATACTTACCCGCTATGTTAAGTATTGATTTAGTGCCCTTCCCTGCAAACACTTCAACATCTTGCAACCTTGTCCCTTCAGCAAAACGGAACATTTCCCCGGTATCCAAATCCATCACTTCATAGTTTTTTGCTTTTGCACCAATACTTTTTCCGAACAGTATATCTGATAATTTTATTGTACCACTTTTTCCGTCATTTTCAAGCGTTTTTGCCGCTTTCAGGTACTTTTCTTCAAACTCTTTGAAGTTCTCCGTCTTATCCAGCCCAAAGTATTCAGCCCTTTGTTTCAGCGTTTCCAGCTCCGATTCATCCAGCGCCCACCGTGCCCGTGTGTTGGAAGTGCAGCGACAGTTTACCACCTCGGCAGCGCCGCCGTTCGGATCGCCGGGGAACATCAGGCCATTGGAAAACTTTTCATCAAGCTCCTTGATCTCCCCGTCAACCTGCCTGTGGGAATCCCTTGTGCGCCCATCAAGGGCAGCGTCCCATTGCTTCAGCACATCAGCGCCTTTTGCCTTTGCTTTCTGCTGGGCATTGACTGCGGAAGTCTGCTGTATCCGGTGGCCCTCTGTCCGGGCAATGGTCTTTGTTCTGGACATTGGAGCGCCGGACACGTTGCGGATGTTCCGGGCAATGTCTCCATAGCCCATGCCCGTTGCTATGCCCCGGCTGATCTCCTGGGTGATCGTCTTTTTGAGCTTTCCAACATCCACGCCCAGACGATTATACAAGCCGCCGCTGACCTTGGAATCCGTCAGAATGGCCTTTATCGCCGCCGCCTGGTCAATGGGCACGATGACCGGAATCCCCTGTTTGGCTATGTCGTACATGGTGCCGATATAGCCGGTTTCGTAGCAGCTATGCAGGTATTTGTCAATGGTAGCATAATTGTCACCGTGCATCTTGTCAAGGATGCTGCCCACCTGCCCCTGCAAAGCCTGTTGGTACTGCTGCTGATAGACCTTTGACCGCTTCCGGGACTGTAGCAGGGCCTTTGTGGCATCGTCAAGCCCATCTTGGGACAGCGCCTGATCCAGCAGGTCAATGTCTGCCTGGAACAGCTTAATCTTTTGATTGATGTCCGCAAGCGCCCTGGCATACTGTCTTTCAAGCTCCTTCAGTGCTTTTTCCTCAGACCCCAGCAGGGATTCAAGGACTTCTTTTTCCCACCGGTTCACATCACATCACCTTCCGGCTGAATCCCCCCAAGCGCCGCCTGTGCCGCTGCCGTGGGATCTTCTTCATGCGTGGGAAGCTTGTCCTTGATATCGTCATAGTCCAGTTCCAAAGCTTCACAAATTAGCTGCATGGTCAATTCCTGCCCCAGCAGGGTTGCGGCGTTCTGAATGGTTGTCACCTTCGTTTGCTGCTCCTGGGCCTTTGTAAGGTCAATCTGGGCGTTCTCCTGGGCATTGGTGATGATCTCCCGGTCAAAGTCAAAATAAACATCCTTCTGCTCATAGTCCGTGCCCTGGGTATCGTTGATTTCCTTCAGTACCAGCTTCAGCAGCTTCCGCATGAACTGAAGCAGGAACGGGAGAAGGCCGTCACACTTCAGATCAAGGTTCGCATAGGCGCTCTTGATTGCAATGGATGTGGTGGCGCTGGTATCCTTCAGGGATTCCGTGTTCACTCCCTGCCCAAAGCGGAAAATGTTCTTTTCGTCCACTTCCATCTTGATTTTCCGGGCTTCCACCGGAATATCCACGGTCTTGATATCAACGCCGCCGTCATCATCAACGCCTATGTGCTTTTTGGCCTTGATATTCACCATCAATTCATCCAGATTGTTACCTTGGAAACCACGCACGACATACAGCGCTTCGTTTGTGTCTTGAATGTTGTTTGAAAGACCGGCGTTCATCAGGTCATAGTCATCAATCAGCGCCTTGATGGGCTTCAAGCCGGAAATCTGCTTTTTTCCGTTGTCCAGCCGGAAGAAGGGAATCAGGCCGTAATCGTCATAATAGGTGCTTTCGTCCCCGTCCTTCTTGTAGATGATGTGTGGCCGTGGGTTATGATCCACAGATTCATCCGGCACAATGGCCCCGTCATCCACCTGGCAATAGAACCAGGTCTGCTTATCGTCCCAAACCTGGATACGCTTTATCTTCTTGTTGTCCTTGCCTATCCGGTCAACGTACCAGAAGATCACATAGGCGCAACCGTCATCCGTTTCCTTTTCCCGGACTTCCACAACACCGATGCTGTCAGCCGTCTGAAAGGCCGTTCTATCGCTTTCGTCCTTGTAGGCATACATATACTCCCATCCCTTGGAAACAGCACCAGAAATCAGTTCTAACAGCTCCGCAACGAAGTTTTCATTTTCGTTGAAATAGGCGTCGAGTTCTGTTTGCAGCGCCGGGATATCGGATTTCACAAAACCATCATGCCCAGAAAGCATATACTGCGCTTGTTGATCCACCAATAAACGGAAAAATGGGTGGCTTATTCGGATATTGCTTTTTGTCAAATCCTCTTGCAGCTTCCCGTCACTGTCTATGAAGAAAATCCGGCAGTTCTTGATATCGTGATCCGCTTCATAGTAGCGCCGCCCTTCCATGGCCCGGCGTTTCTTCGTGCTGGAAGCGTCCTTGTCGATGAATGTTTTAATCTCCGAAACAGTAAGCATTTAATCACCTACATTCTGTGTTGTATTTATAGTTAAGTCAGCCACTTCTTGATCTTACGCCAGCCCTCCACGCCATACCGCAGCGCTGCCATAGCGTCATCCTGGAACGGCACAGGCTCATCCAGGTATTCCCCCGTTTTTTCGTCCTTCTTCCACTTCCATTGCTGCAATTCCTTGATTGTATTCACGCAATGCGGATGAACGTATATTTTCCGCTGTTTGAGCCAGTCAATCTGTGCCTTGACGCTTCCGGCGCTGCCGCCCTTGTCCACGCCACGGGCGCGGAAACCGGCTTTCTGCCACATCTTGATTCTGTCCGGCTCGGCGCTGTCGCACCACATCTGCTTATTCCGGGGAATGCCGGATGCAAGCTGGATGATCTCGGACGTATCCTTTTCAAAGACATAGATTTCTGACAGAATAGAAACATCATCGTCCTTGATACCCAGAAGCAGAATAGCGTTTGCATGGTTAAAGCCAAAGTCCTGGCCTATGGCTATATCGTCATAATCGTTCAAGTTCTGGCTGACCTCTTTGATCTCCCAATTATGGAGAATCAAGCCGCCTATTTCGCCCCATTCCCCCAAGCCGTATATCTGATAGCCTTCCGGATCAACGGCCTTCCTGCGCTCCATACGGGCCTTGTAGGCATCGTCAATGAAACGGTTCATCAGATAGGTTGAATGGTGGGTCAGCACATTAGGATCAGGGATATCAAAAAAGACCTTCTTTATCCAATGATTTTTATTCACGGGATTGAAGGTCATTCTGATCTGGTAAAACTGACCGGGCGGCAGCTCGCCACGCAAACGGTCATCTATGATTTCAACATCGGCCTGGGTCAACTCCGTTGCTTCCTCACACCAGACATCCGTCAGCTTGCCTTTCTGGAAGGTGATGGACTTCAGCTTTTCACGCTGCTTGTCATCGTTCATGCCCCGGAAGATGATCTGATTGCCGTTAGCCCTGCAAGTGAGCTTCAGCGGGGACATATTTATTTGCCAATACCGTTCCGCTTTATCCCCAAACATACGGTAAATAGCACCGGTCAGCTCTGCAAAGGTGCTGTCCCGGTTTGTAATATCGGATTTCCGGATGCAGACCAGGTTCCGGCCCTTATCCTGCATCAGACGCAAGATGTAGTTCTGGGCCGTGTCAACGGATTTTCCAGAACCAGCTAAGCTGAACCTTTCATCACAATGTATCTTTTTTCGCTTCTGTCAACTTCTTTGAAGCAAGGATTCATCTTGACTGAAATGTTCATACGGCATCACCACCTTTTTCAATGGCTGTAACAGTGAAGCCGTGTCTATTTGTGAGGAACTGATTGAACCGAATGTTTCTGACCGTCTTTTCGTTTATGCCTAACGCTTCAGCAGCTTCCTTGTAGCCACGAAAAACGCCAATTAAAAAGTCGTCCTTATCTCTAACTTCCAGAGTAAGAACGACTTTGCTTGCAGCCTTTATTGAATTGGCAAGAACCTGTTTTCTGAACACCGGATTGTTTTCAAAGCAATGCTTTGTATTTCCGCTGACTGTTGTCCATTCAAGGTTTTCAGCGTGGTTATTTGTCTTGTTTGAATCAATGTGATTCACCACATTGCAACCGTCCGGCTTTTCACAGAAATATAGTGCCACAAGCCTATGCACCCTTTCAGAAACCAGCTTCTTGTTTGGCTTCATCAGATTAAGGCACAAATAACCTGTTTTCTTCAGTTGTGGCTTCATCATGCTTTGCGTTGCGACATTCCAAATCCTGCCGCAATTGCTCACCTGATACCGTCTGCCATAGCCTTCGATCTCTTTCCAGAGTTCGTTTTCAAAATCCATTGAAAACACCACCTTTTTTTAATTTATGTTCACAAAGCATCAGCCGCCTTGAACGCTTCAAGCAGCTTCGGAAACTGAATTGCAATCCAATCAACCATTTCTTCATTCTGCGCCCAGGTGGAATTCTCGGCCAAGCCGCTTTCAAAAAGAAAAGCATGAATGATCTCATGCCGCTTCACTTTGTTTGTCTGAACTTGCAAATTTGATTTACACGTAGGATCATCCCCGCTTTTTCTGTATGATTCTGCAAATAGTTCCTTTGTGGTTTCATCACAAAAGCCATCACATCCATCCAAACGGGGGCATTCTTCATCGTTGCACACTGTCAGTGTGTATTCGGTGCCCAGCACATTGATTTTCTTATTTTCCATCTTCATCACCATAATCCACGGTAATATTTAAATCCATGTCAACGGTCTGCTCCACCTTGTCAGTGAAAATGCCGTGTGCCTTGCCGAGCAGTTCGGCGGCTTTCAAGCGCTCTTTTTCATCCGGGGACTTCTCCATTTCCCGTGCTTCGCTCATAAAGTCACCGACATTCTCAATCACAACGACAGAAGAACGTGACTGGCCACGAATCACGGAAGTCAGATATTTCAATACTTCATTCTGATCCGCTATCAGGGCGCTTTCCTTTTCGGCCATGCGCTGCTGGATGTATGCTTTTATGCAACTATTTGCAACTAGTTTGTGCGCATTTCCCCTTGCGTATTTCCGCGAATATCCGGCGCGAATTGCCGCCGCTTCCGCATTCAAATCAGTCAGGTATTCGTCAGCAAACCGTTTCTGCCTTTCATTCACTTCATGCACCACACTTTCGCAATAAAAAAGCAAGAGCGTTCACCCTTGCTTAATTAAATCTATTCCCGTTTTCCCTCTAAGGATTCTTGATCTGATTGTCTGGTAGTTCACGCCGCTTATTCTTGTCCATTCTGCAATTGTGTGACACTCACCATTAATTTCAATTTTCTTATTTGAATTTCTGTTATTGTCTTGTGTAAGTTTGTCCGTCCAACGGCAATTTGAAGGTTCATAGTTTCCGTTGCTGTCTATGCGGTCGATAGTTAATTTGTCAGAATAGCCGTTTGCCGTAGCCCATTCATAAAAGGCTTCAAAGCTATCTTTCCATTCGTCACAAACCTTTATCCCTCTGCCGTGGTATCTTTCACTTCCTTTGAAATCATAATCACATCTTGATTTCATTGAATGCCATATTCTATAAAGTCTTGTTTTTGTTTTCCCGTGTGTACCGGAAGTTTCGATCTTGATTTTCCCTCTTTTGCAACCGCAACTTTGTGTGTTCCCGGTTCTTAACTTTTGGCTTTCAACGGAAACTATTTTTCCGCAATCACACCGGCACACCCACATTGCATTTTTGTTTTTGCACGAATCCACGTTTAATGCTGTCAAGTAACCAAATCTTTGACCCGTCAAGTCAACCGGCTTTCTTCCCATATTTCAGCACCGCCTTTCAGCGGTGTTATTATATCACATATACGGCTTTTATTCAAGCAATATTTTTTATTCATTCGTCACAAAAACGTTGCTGCTTCGCTGTTAGCTTCGCCACAATCATCCCCGCCTTTCTTTATTTCTGCAAAGAAAAAGCAGCGTTATCAATACGCTGCCTGGTAATATCAAACGTTTCTATAACTAATTCACTTGGCGTTGATAAAACATAGGGAAATTTGTCACCGATGTTCTACGGACGCATTTGAAGAAATAAAATCAAATCGCCATTACTTCACATCCCGCAATGCCTTTTATTTATTCGTACGAAAATTTTTTCGATTTTCTCATCGACAGTAGTCAAAAATTTAATTTGATCAGCGCTATCATGTTCCGAATTCATTGCATCAACAATATAATTCTCTAAATTTTGCAGTTCTTTTTGTAGTACCAGAAAAAATTTGTTATCCGCATATTTGAAATATAGAATTTCTCTTCTTAACTCATTCAAATTATCAACTAACGTCTCGTGCCCTTTTATTTTTCTATTTTCAAAACAAATTTTTTCACGACTATTCGGGATTTTTCTAATCAAATAATCTTGGAATATCGATGCAAAAAAGGCTGATGCAAGTGTAGTTTTATGGGCTATTCTTGTTTGATATATCGCGTATATCGATATAGCGATAGCCGCCATGGAAAGAACTATTGATGCCCAGTTAAAAAAGTCGATTACATGCGAGCCCTTATCAACTATATTCACATTTAATACATCGGATGTGAAAAATAGTTTAGAGATATCGACTACAGTGTTGGCCATCATCTGTACACCTCGTTTATAGTAGATTATCGTAAACTCGTTTTACAATATCTTCGTTTCTTGCTTGCACTTTAATATGACGAAATACCCCGTCTATTCCCAAACTGTTGAGCCAGTAAGCGAAAAAGCCTTGAACAAAAGACGATGCTATCATTTCTATATGATCGGGAAAAATAATACAAAAATCCGTCTCTTCCTTTAAGTACGGTTTAACTTGTTCTTCGAAAGTCTTCTTTCCAAATGGATTACCCGCCAATGAAACAAGAGTTTGCTTAAAAGCTAGGTTAACAATTTTCATCTTCTAACTCCTTTTTATACACAAAGTTAAGATTATATGCAACGCCGGGCAGCGTTATCGGGCATGTTGCTAATATATGCGAAGCTGGCGGACTATAGAAGAAATCATTTTCATTGTTAAACCCAATCCAACCATTTTCATCATGATCCAAAAGACCCTTGTCAAATCGCATTATACGATTTCCAGCAAGCAAGTAGCAACAATCGGAATCTGAATTTTGTTCAAGTGATTTCAAAAGAGTCGTCAATCCCGTTCCCCCTGATGTAGTTTCGCCAATGCGCCCTGAAATACGATCTTGAAAAGCAACGATTCTTAAGAAATCATTCTCATTATAATCTTCTGAAAAATACTTTTGATGCTGTTCACGAGCTGCACATACATGCGCATAACGATTATCTTCGCCCTGATTATAAGCAAGTTTGTTTCGCAACCCATCCTCAAAAGCTATCTTCGAGAAACTAATTACAGCAATCGATACACCTAGATACGCATTTGGTTTCTCTTCTCGTCGAGTTATTCCATTCAAGCCTCTTTTGCGATACTCCGAAGAAAAATCAATGTCTAACAAACAGCTGGTATGCGAATGCTCTGTTGCATTTCCAATCAATTCAGCAACTACTTCGGCTAACTGCTTACTGTATTCGGGATTAATAGATCGATGCTGCAAGAACATCTGAACATTCGTCATGACAACACTCAAATCACCATTCTCTGCCGCGTCTTGAGCAATCACACTCCGAAAATGATCCAGCCCCATATCTTTTAGAAAAAGATTCTGATATTTTTGTAAGTTCTCCTTAGTCGGATTCCCTAATAATCGCAAAGGAGAAAACTTGATAAGCTCAGTGTAAATCGAGTGTTCCATACTAAATCCCAGAGTTACAATATGATGATAATCCACAATTAGTGAATAAATTATACACTCAAACAGCAATATTGAAAGCTTATCCATGGCTTTCAAATTTCCCATATTAATGTTTAGTGGAACACTGACTGATCGAAATCTGTTATGAACAGCAGATATAAAGTTAAGTATTTTGTGAATGCCCCGAAAATCAAGCATGTCTGAATCATATGCATAGCAGGCGGCGCCTCTTATTAAACGAATTTTTCTACTCCCTGCTCTAGCAGAATGGTTTCGCTCGATAAAATACTTTGTATTCAGCATGCAATCCATAAACCCTTTTATCTTCTGTTTTACGCAACACTTTGATGCATATAGTTTGCCTGCAGCGAAGCGTTTCTATTCCTATGTTTACTCACCCATTATTTGTGTTATATTGTATCATTGTTTAATAATTTCATCAAGTCATCTTAATAAAAAAGCATTTCCGTAACTTCTCACTAAGAAAATAAGCCAGACAGGTAAGGAGAACAATAACCCTGCCTGGCTTATCCAGGAGGAAGGAAGAACAGCAAAAAAGCCACAACCTTCATCGGTCGTGGCTTCACACCCCATCTGCTATTCTTCAATTATAACGATATCACACGTTTATACTGAACTTCAATGCCCATCCCCTCTTTCTCTTTGCCATTTTTGCAAAGAATTTTATTAAATGCTTGCAGCGCCCGTCCGTGAAGCTTATAAACCCCACGCTCATCTTTGAAATCCATATCTTCTGCTATTTGCGGCCACGTTTTGAACAGCACATAGCGCTTGTACAAAACATCAAAATAGCGCTGGTTCTGAATCACGTTCAGCGATTCGCAGACCTCATTTCTGCAATCCACAAATCTGTCAATCTCTTTGTTGATTTCCTTTTGCAAGTCAACGATCCTTGCAACAGCATCCCCAATCTTATCCTGTGACCGGGAACCGCCACCGGCATCATCCCGCAGCGTTTGCGTGATCTTCCTTACCATGGCGTTCAGCCGATCCAGTTCTTCCATCTTGTTGTTTATATGCGTATCGTATAGCTTAACACGTTTCAAATAAGCCTTTGCATCAGTCATGTTGTCACCCCTTCATACATGTCACGTTTTGCCATTCCGCACCTCCGTCATCATCTATCAAGGCTTAACCTCAATCGTGGGAAGTATCTCCGTGTGGAAATACAATTTGTAATGGTAAGGGTCAGTGTGCGTTCCCGTTATATCCTCCACAACGTACAGCGTGTAACTGTTCAGGTAGACGTAGTTCTTTTTGTATTCATTCGGGCCAACCTTGCACGTTACAACCAGCTCGCCGTTCCCGTTGTTGGATATAGACATATATCCTTCCACGTTTAGTATCACGTTATCTGTCCTGGCATTGTAGACGGTGATTCTCCGCTCTGATCCGAAATAATCTGCCTGTTTTGAAATGTTATAATTAACCTTCTCCGCTTCTGAGCAGCCAGCAAGGGAAACCGCAATGATCGCAAAAGCGACAAGAAATACCACGAGCGCAACAGCCTTTACAACATTTTTCTTCATGTATCTTCTCCTTTTATTTAACAAATTTGTTCTCCCGTTCCCCATAATCACAAAACTGATCCGGCAGAACACCGTCACCACGTCCCACCATGCACCATAGGCAACCGTCAACAAAACTGTCCTCGTATCTATCCGATCTGTCCAGTTCTCGGCTGTGCTTACAATCCCCGCACCGCACCACCGGCACAACATCAGAGGGCTGGAAACAATCTACCTCATCGAGCATATCGTCAACCCAACAGGCACGACACCGGCATCCGTTGTGGTCTTTTCCCTCCGCCTTACACGGCTTGCAATACCTCTCCTCAACGCTTTTCTTAAACGCTTCCCTGTCAATGTATTCAGGCATTGTCAGCCCTCCTCTCCGGCTTTTCTGTGTGGCGCTCCCGGAATCCATACCTGCTCACGACAGGCGTAGCATATCCCGTCTTCTTTCCACTTGCCTTGACCATATTTGCAGTTTCCGCACATCGGCATTGCGGTCATCTTTTTCCCACAGTGTGGGCAGTAGTTCGTGATCTTTCTCGCATTCGTACCCCGTCCACGCCTGTATCGTGCAAACGGCATCCACATCCCGCAGCTTGTGCATTGCGGAGTGTCATACTCATATACCCTCCACTCAGCCATCTTCAACACCTCTTTTCCAGCGTTTTCGTGGTCGCGTCCTTGTAGTACCTGTTCGTCCCGCCCTTTGGCTTTAGCTCTATGGCGGTGATGCTGTAATCCATTACGGCGGCGATACCAGCCAGCGCATTCCATAGAGCACGGGCCTTTTTGAGCGCTTCTGCTTCCTTCTCCGCTATCTGTGCAAGGGCCTGCACGGGCGTGGGCTTGTCCATCCGCTTTATTTCCTGCTCCCGCAGCACGTTTTTATACTGTCTTGGCGTTACGGGCTTTTCCTTGGGCCTGTCCAGATTCCGTATGGCTTCATTTTCTGCCGGGCAGATGTAGCCGCTGCCATTGGTGTAATCTCGCCGGATCGTCATTCTTTACCCCCTAGCAAATACATCCCGCTTTTCTGATCCAGACGCAGCTTCAGGATAGTTTCCTGCAAAGGCAAGGATACCTGCTGCTTCGTCTGCTCCCGTTTGGCCAGTGCTTCATAGATCGTGCGGAAGTTCGCCCTGTCAGCCGTTGGGTTTTCAGACATGCACAAATCCATAAATCCAAGCCGTTCCACGACTTTCCTTGTAAGGGGGTCAAGGCTATCCAGTGCGTCTTTCTGCCGATTATGGCCGTAACGCCGGATCGCCTTAACCGTTTTTTGCCACCCTTCGCCCCAATCCGGAATTTCTGGATTCTGGATGGATGCAGCCAATTCACGGATTTCTGCAATGGAAGGTGACCATTTATTTGTCTGCACCCATTTCCACAGGGCAATTTCGGCAACCTTGTATGGGATATCTTGCAGCTCCATGTGCCACAGCTCCATAGCCATGTCATTTGGCAGCAGGGCTTCTTTCGGGTAAAATGTCCGCAGGGCCATAGCCCATTTTGAAAACTCTTGTTTTGTCATTGGTAGAACCCCCTTGTGTGTTGTATTCGTCTGCGCTTTTCTCGCATAGCGCCTTCGTAGCTTTTAATCAAAAACGAAAGCGCCTTTTCTTTTCTGATTTTCTTTTTCTCAGCGTCCAGCCGTTCCTTTTCTTCGATGTATACCGGGCAATCAGCATGCACCCGGAAGCCCGTTTTTTGCAGTTTTTACAGCTAAAGTCCATGCTAATTGCCCCCATTCGCCCAGGCATCGGCCATTTTGTAGAAATCATCCAGTTCTTCAGCCTTTGTTTGCCGCTGATAGCCGCCTGAAGCCGGTTTCCGTTGGTTCTTTTGATTCTGAAGCCGGTCAAAGATAATGCCTTTCCAACCATTGGCCATGCTGTCATCAATCAGGTTGCAAACAGCCTGATCCCCGTATTTCAGGGAATTGTTTTCTACCTGCCGCAGAAGAGACTTCATGCCCTGCTCCTTGTATGATTCCTTGCGCTCGGTCTTATAGGTGACCCATTCGGCCATCTTAGCCTGAAGGTCAGGAGAAAGAACATAATCGGGAAGCAGACGCTGAAAAAGTGTGTGTGTGGTTTCTCTTTTTTCAGGCAATTCGCCAGAATTGCCCCTATTATATATATCAGTATCAGTAACATTATCAGTATCATTATCAGTAACATTATCAGTACCATTATCAGTATCAGTTCGTTTTGTTCCGCTTTGTTCGTTTTGTTGAACAAAATTAACACTTGTTCGTTTTGTTCCGCTTTGTTCGTTTTGTTCAGCCTTTGCCCGTCTTGCTTCACCGCTTCGCCTTCCGGCTTCTGCCCTTCGTTCGCAGGTGTCCTTATATTTCTGCATGTCCCGTTCCAGCTGGGCACGAATGAAGGAAAAGGCCATCATAGGCAAGGCTTCAAGCGCCGGTTCCGCACCGGTTTCCACATAGTCAAATATCGCCATCAAAAGCCGCCCCTGATCTTCTGCGGGTAGCAAGGCAAAATGTTTTTTGTAGTCGCAGTAAAGGACAAAGCTTTTTTTGTCGGCCATTGCTTCAGCCCCTTTCGCCCTGTTTCATACTGTACCGCTTGATATAGCAGCTTTCCCCGTATCGGTTTTTTACGGCTTCCCTGCTGCTTGTGATGGGATATCCCTGTCTTTTCAGATCAGATATCCGTGATGCAAGGCGCATAACGCCCAAATCCTTCAGTGCTTCAAGCTGTGTGATGCTGCCGAATTCTTCAATGTAGACAAGCACCCTTTCCGTTTGTGTTGCCTTCATGCTATCAGTCCTTTCTATCACCCGCCCCACCGCAGCAGGGCGGGTGATACTGTTTTTTCAGCCGGTGATCAGTTCTGCGTACGGAAGCCGTTCTATCCATCCGCAGAACAAAATCCATTCGTCCAATTTGTGGTTGCGCCGTGCGTGATAGATGTTTTTCAGCACCGCATAATTGAGCTGCACCGTGCGTCGCTGGTTGTAGGACGAAGGGAGAAGCTGGATCATCTGCCACCAATAGTGCTTGTCTTTAGTTTCAATAAACGCTTCACGCACGGCATTCAAATATTGAATCGTGTCGTTTAACATATACAAGGATTTTTCATTCAAGTATTCATGGCTGAAATCATCCAGCGTGAATTCCTTGTCGGCTATCTTGTGCATGGTGGAGCAGGAGTTTGCAACCGTTCCAACCTTGTATGTATCGTACTCTTTGTACCAGTACAACGGGGCGGTTATGTCTGCCGTGACGGTTATCATCCGCAGGAATTTCCCATGATCCGGGCCAGCTGCGGCCAGGGATTTCATCAGGGCAAAATCGTTTTTGCCAATTTCATAGCAATAAAATCCGGTGCAATCTCTTCCTTCTGCCGTGCAACATCCTTCCCGTTCAATTTTGCCGCATTTACCGCAATCAACAACCGGATAACTGTCTGACTTTTCCCAGCTATTCATGGGATTCCGCATCCCCCGGATAGCCGTTTCCCAGCCGTATATTTCAACGTTTTCAATCTTAATCATGCTGTTTTTCCTCCTTGTTGCTCCACGGTGTATCTACCATTTCCGGCATTTTCAGCTCCATTTGGATTGCCCACAGGAGATTCCATGCGGCGGCTACCAGGTGCGCTTCATCTGTCTGGCCGTCAATATGCTTGGCAAGGTGCCTTGCGGCAGAATCCAGCAAACTATGCGTTGGTATGCCACGGTCAACATTGTGTTCACCGTACTTCCTAGCGCCGTTTTCGCAGTGTTTAGATACCTCCATGATTGCCGCCCAGGGCAGCAAATCCATCCTGCCCTTGCCTTCGTGCATGTCACGGACGGCCCCGGTTGTGAATTCCGTGCGGTCGCCGCTGTCTGCAATAATCGTCATTCAAACCTCCCGGATTCTGATCCCGTGTTCTTTCAGCATCAATTTACGCTTGATGATATATTCGGTCGTTCTGAAGCCCTTTGTGTCCTCCACAACGAATTCCGGCGCTCCGTCTTTGACCTTTTCCTTTTCCATATAGGTGAAATCAGCATAGTATTTACACGCTTTTTCAATCACCTTGCCTTCTTCGTCCTTCTGCACCGGGATCAGGGTGAAGGGGACTTGACGTTTCAAATCCTCAATCTTTCCGGCCCTTTCCAGCAGCTTCAGTTCCCGCCAGCGGTTATATTCCCGAATGGAATCAAAGGTCATGCCGTCCTTTTTGACTTTCCTGCTTCCGTACTTACCCTTCGACATATCCGTCTGCCCCCTTGCAAATCTTTTTCCCGGCCTTCAGATCGTCCGTACAAATCGCAGTAGTTCCCATTTGCAGTGCGCCCGCAAAGTCAACGTACACATAGCTGACGAATGCACAAATCGTGTTTTTCGGAAGTTTAAGCTCCATATCCATCCTCATTTCTCCTTTCAAAACGGAATGTCATCGGCTGAAACATCGGTGAATCCGTACTCATCAGGCGGCGGCGTAGGTTCCCCGGTGGGCGCTGCCGCTCGATCTCCGGAAGCCTTTTCGCAGAATTCGTGCCTTGCAACAATCACATCCGTTGTGTAGTGCTTCACGCCGTCCTTCTCATAGCTGCCAGTTCGCAGATTGCCTTCAATGGCAATATTCATGCCCTTGTGCAGATACTTTGCGGCAAAGTCTGCATTTTTGCCGAAGCAGGTACAGCGGAGAAAGTCCGCTGTAGCCTGTCCGTCCTTTTTCACCTGGCGATCCACCGCCAAGGAATACTTGGCAATGTTGGTGCCGGTGCTGGAAATGCTGTATTCCGGGTCTGCTGTCAAGCGCCCTGTAAGAATCACTAGGTTCATGGGTTATTCACCCCCGAAAAGCGCCGCCTGAACATCCTGTGCGGCGGGTTCCGGCATTGCTTCCGGCTCCTGGACTGGCTCTGCCGGGATATCTGCAACAAAGGCAACCGGTTCTTCCTGCCCTTGCTCTTCAGCCGTATAAAGCCCCGTCAGATTGCTTGGAAATGCTTCCCGGAGGGCCTGAACCTGGGCAACCTTGCGGATCATGGTTGCGGGTTTCTTGCTCCATTGGCTGTTCAAGCTGCCGTCTTTCTTGCGTCCGGCATATTCATCAAAGCCCACTTCAATCCGGGTACTGTGGGAACGGTCTTTTCTGAATACCTCTGCCCAACCGCCGACAAGCTTTTCACCCGGCAGATAGAATGTCCCGGTTCTGTGGTCGATTTCCCCGGTTTCATCGTTGAAAACGATAATTCCTGAATCAATGCCGTCATAAGCGGGGTTATTTTCGCCACGCTTCAGGAAGGCTTCCTTGCCTACAACCATTGTGGCCGGTTCGTTTCCGTACTTGATGCAATAGGCTTCCTTCAGCCAGGGGTTCAAGCCGGAAAACTTGCAAAGGTTGATGAACATGGCTACTTCCTGCATGGTTACACGGTCTTTATCACCGGATACAAGATAGTTGCGCACCAGGGATGGGGTCAGGGTGACTTCCATGCCGTTCACGCTGAAGGATGCAGAGGGTTCTTTCTTTGCCGCCTGATTCTGTGGTAATCTGTTGCTTACTGCCATTTTTTTCACGTTCCTTTCTTTGATTAAAGTGATTTGTAACGGATACCATTTTCTTTGAACCAAGCGCCAAGGGCTTTTGCTTCATCGACAGACAGAAAGGCTTGAAAACCTATCCATTGGCGGCACGGTTCCTGTTTTTCAACGCTGGTGACGGTCTTTACAGCTTCCGTTGCAGGTTCGTTTTCAAATGTGGTTGCGGGACTTGCGGCAGCAACTTTTTCCGCTTCTTCCTTGCGCTTCTGCTGCTCCGCTTCCCATGCGGCCTTCTTTTCTGCCTGTTCCTGAAGCCTGTGGACTTCGCTGACGGCTCTTGCAAGGTCAAGGGTATCAATGTAGCACTCCCTGGCTTCAAAGGAATAAGACGGCAAAGAATCAATCACAGCAAGGTCTTTAGCAATCTGTTCCAGCTTGCCGTCAATGATATCCTGGATGGATTTCATGCTGACTGACGCATTCAGCCACCGGGAATCCAGAATCAGCTTGAAGGAAACCGCTTCAGGAACCTTGTCCGCTGCCAGAACTGAATGCCAATATTCTTCAATGGCCTTCAGCTTTTCGGCCTTTTTCTGCTCTTCAAATGCCTTCACCTGCTTGTCAATCACGGTGCAGGGCTTGTCTATGATGCTGATAATTTCATTGATCTGAGCCTTGAATTCACTGAACGGCTGCATGTACTCACGCTCACGCTTCATGCGTTCGTCATTCAGTGCCTTCTTCAGCCGATTCAGGTCAGCACGGTCTTTCTTTGCCGCCTGAATCTGATCCTCCGTATAGACAAGGCTGGCATAGGCATCTGCCTTCTGGAGCAATTCCTGCTTCAATTCCTCATAATTGAAGGTGATAGGGGCGGGAAGCTTCACTTCGTTCACTTTGAGTTGCATTTTTCTTTCTCCTTACTTATATTTCCGGAAGCAAAAGCCCCGGTTTTTCTTTGTTTTTGACGCTTTCCCAGAATTCAGCGCCTTTTCCCATCAGATAATCCATATCTTCCTGAACATCGGCCCGTTCAATGAAGTAATGCCGTGTTTGCAAATACGGAATCCCGTTAAATTCGGTTTTCATCTGTGCTTTCAAAACGGCAAAATCTGCTTCTATCACCGCCATGTAGAAAAGTACCTGGCAATAATAATTGGATGGGATTTGATGGTTCCATTTCTCTTTTTGCATGGATTGCAGGATATTGGTGGTTTTGCATTCCCACACGCCAACACGCCCGTTTTCGTCCCGAATCCAGCCGTCAAGGGAAGCCAGCGCCCAGGGGAACTTTGAATTCCGGAAGCTGTTGTTTTCCTCATAGAAAACTTCATATTGTGGAAAATCCAGCTTGAAAAGATCCCTCAGCAGCGGTTCCGCTTGTGTGCCGTACTTGATATAGGGCTTATCGCTTATATCTTCCGGCTCCACGGCCCCGGTCTTCAGTTCCCACAAGTCCACATTGGACATATAGGGATTCAGGCCAACCACGGCGCTGATCTCGCTGCCGCCTATACCCTGCATCCTGTGTTTCAGCCATTCTTCACGGCTTGACAGGATCGTTTTTTCTATCATTTGATTCCTCCTTTCTCCATGCTGTCTATTGCCTTTTCTTTATCTTTTCTTGCTCGATAATCAAGGCTGCTGCGGCTTGCTCTATGCATTTCATGCGCCTGGCTCTTTCTTCGTCAGTCAGGATCGGCCTGTAAACCCTGTCAATTCCATTTGACCGTTGAAAAATTATTGGTTCACCATATACATCCTGACTTTTCACGCAAGCATCCCCCTTTCCACCATATTTCAGCCTATTCCGTACCTGGTTGTCCGAATACTTCTATGCGTCCTTTACTTTGATTTTTGCCATCAGCGCTTCCATAGAAGTGATTTTTCGTCTTAAGCTCTCGTTTTCCATCCGCAACTCTGCGTTTTCCTGTTTCATATCCAGATCTATCCCACGCCAGGCGGCCTTTTCTTCCTTCAGGCGCTGCTTATCCCGCATAACTGCCCGATACGCTTCCATTTGCCGCCTTTTGCGGGAATCGTTCAAGGCTCCAATAAACAACAGGATTCCACCAATAGAACATCCGGACAGCAGGATTGCCCCCACTATGTATTCCATGTCATTCACCATCTTCTTCCGGTATGTTTTTGAACAGAAGTTCCAGTGTGTCCATTGTCCAGCCTTCGGCCATAAGCGCCATGCCCCGCTTTTCCAACCAGCGCAGATCAGCAAGGTATTTCCGCTTGCGGTACAAAAGCCGTTTTTCCTTTTGTGCAAGCTTGACGGCTTCCGTTTTCTTCAGACGCTCGATCTCTGCGTCAACCAGTTCTTCCGGTGTGATTTTCCTTGACATCGGCTTTCCCTCCTTATTCCGTTTGGCTTTCCAAACTTAGACGGTAAAAAAATAAGCGTAGACATCTACAGCGGGAATCTGAAGCAGGAAGCAGCTTTTTTCGATCTCCTTCCGTGTCCAATCGCTTTTCCCATTCAGCTTCAAGCTGAGTGTTGAACGATCCATTTCCATAGCGGCGGCAAAACTGTCCTGACTTCCAAATTTTTCTTTGATTTTTCCGCGTAGCTTTGCATAGCTTGCACTCATTACTTCTATCCTTTCTTTTTGATTAATGATGTTGACCTGCCATCATCAGTGCCAGGCGGTCATCCCCGGCAGACGGTCGTTAGACCGTTTCGGCTTATATTGATTTGTCTTCGCATTCCGTCCTAATTGTGCGGTGAATAACATCTTCTATAAGAATATAATCGTTAAAAGACACCTTGTTTTCAGCCAAAACTTCATAAACTGCATTGCATATTGTGGCAAACCGTTCAACGCTCATCGGTCTGTTTGTGCCGATCGTGCCAACATAACCTTTACCGTGTAGCCTTTCGCATGAAGAGACATGCATTTTGAAAAATTTGTTTTCTTTAATATTCATCGAAGTTTCCTTTCAGACCGTTCGGCTTAATGAATGTATCCATTTTGGAGCAGAAACGCTGTATCTTCGTCCCAGCAAACAGGCTCTCCGTTGTCCTCTGCTGCTTTAAGCTCGGTGTAGTTCCTCTGTGCCAATGCCAGCCCGTCCCACTGGAACACATTTTCAATAACAAAGCCTTTGGAATACTCGGTACACGGAAGAAGCTGATACCGTCCGGCGCATCTTGTGCAATAACGCACCTTTGCGCATTTTCTGCCGTTCTTGGCAATGTACAGCTTTTCAATGATGCCTACCCGGAAAACCCAGCCGTTCCAGCCGGAACGCAGCGGGGCAAATTCATAAACCGGAATCTGCACCAACTGACCTACGCGCGGATTCTTGAATGCTTTCATGTTGCTTCCTTTCCAGGCGGTTTAGCCGCCACCCTGTGGCTTCGTTATTCAATAACAAGCTTTCCGATTCTGCTGTCATACTTGTGATGCTCCACATAGACTTCACATTCAAAGCGGTCATTGCTTTCAAAACGGAAGAATTTCTTTCCGTCCGGGAAAACTTCATAAACTGTATAAAGCATTTCAATTTCTCCTTCCATTCTATGCGGGGGACTTGCCGCCCCCGCTCGGCGTTTTCCGTTAGTCTACTACGTAATAAGAAAGGTTTTTGTACTGCTCTAAATCCGGGGCTTTTGTGGTTGGCCGGAAGGCGTTCCGCCCTGTCTGCTTCATGACCTGCTCCTTGCAGATTCTGCAAGCATCCTTGGCGTTGTTCGCGTTGACAAACATATACTCCAAATACTCATGACGGTTCTTCTTGATCCAATAAAACACCTGATAGTTTTTCATTTCAATTTCCTCCTGCCTGTCGGCTGTAATGTTTGGCTTTCCAGACCTCATGCTTTTATTATAGCGATATAAATTCAAAAGTCAATAGTAAATTTTGATTTTTCCAAACTATTTATGTGGACAAGCAAATTTGTGTTGACTATTCAAAACAAACGGCGCATACTAAATAAAAAATGGAAGGAGGGGATAACAATGGGAAATGAGTTTGAGCGAGTATCAACAACCCCGGAGCGGTTGCGGGAAGCAATGTCCATTAAAAACAAAAAACAAATTGATCTTGTTCGTACCACTGGCATTGATAAAGGATCAATAAGTAGTTACTTATCCGGTCGATATGAGCCAAAGCAGGAAGCCATTTATAAACTGGCAATTGCACTTGATGTGTCTGAAATGTGGCTGTGGGGCTATGATGTTCCAATGGAACGCCCGTCTGCGCAAAAAGGGAAAAAAGAGTTTGAAAAAAATCCTGAAAACGGCCTTTATCCTAATCTCATTCCAATCACAACTAAGAGTTTCCCTGTGCTTGGAGATATTGCCTGTGGAAAGCCTATTATGGCAAACGAAGAAAAAGAACTGTATGTAGAAGCCGGAACAACCATTGACGCTGATTTCTGCCTGCGGGCTAAAGGCGATTCCATGATAGGGGCAAGAATCTACGATGGGGATATCGTTTTCATTCGAAAGCAGGAAATGGTGGATAATGGAGATATCGCCGCCGTAATTATTGAGGATGAAGCTTCGCTGAAACGTGTCAATTATTTCCCGGAAAAGAACTTGCTGATACTGAAGGCAGAAAACGCAAAATATGAAGATCTGGTTTATACCGGTGAGGAACTGAATCATATTCGAATTCTGGGCCGTGCTGTTGCCTTTCAAAGCGATATCCGCTAACGTGCAATGAGGTGATTTTATTTGTACTACCAGCCAAAGATTAATTTCTCTCCCAACGAAGTTATAGCATATTTGCGCAAGTCACGGTCAGATGATCCACTCCTGACCGTGGAAGAAGTTCTGTCAAAACATGAAACTATGCTGGACGAATGGGCAGAAAAAAACCTTGGCGCTGCCGTACCAGAAGAAAATAAGTTTAGGGAAGTTGTGTCCGGCGAAACCATAGCTGAACGCCCGGAAATCAACCGAGTTCTGCGCTTAATAGAATCACCAAAGTATAAAGCTGTTGCTGTGGTAGAACCCCAGCGCTTAACCCGTGGTGACCTTGAAGATATAGGCAGGATAATGAAGCTGCTGAAGCATACCAGCACGCTTGTTATCACTCCGCAGCGCATCTATGATCTGCGGGACGAATATGATTGGGATACTTTTGAAAGAGAATTAAAGCGTGGTAATGACTACCTGGAATACACAAAGAAGATCCTGAACCGTGGCCGTTTGCTTTCCGTAAGCCAGGGAAACTATATCGGAAATGTGCCGCCATACGGCTATAGCAAAACGTTTGTTACCGAAGGAAAGCGGAGGTATCCGATTCTTGTTCCAAATAAGGAAGAAGCGGATGTTGTTCGCATGATGTTTGACTTGTATGTCAATAAAGATATGGGGTGTCAGAACATCTGCAACAGATTTGATGAAATGGGCATAAAGCCGCCTAAAGGTGAACATTGGTCGCCATCCGCAATGGCGAAGATGCTTGAAAATATCCATTACATTGGTAAAGTAAAGTGGAATTACCGAAAGACACTGACCATCGTTGAAGAAGGTGAGTTTAAGAAAACACGCCCCATTGCGAAGGCCGGTGAATATCTGATCTACGATGGAAAGCACGAAGCCATAGTCTCCGAAGAGCTTTTCAACGCCGCACAAGCAAAAAAAGGAAAACACACCCGGCAGAAGCCGAATACGAAGATTAGAAATCCGTTTGCAGGTCTTTTGTGGTGTAAATGTGGACGTGCAATGTCACTGAGAGCTTATAAATCAAATATTTCAGCTCCACGCCTTTTGTGTGACGGCCAAACGCACTGTAAAACCGGTTCGTGCCTGTATTCAGAAATGAATGAACGTGTTTGCAGTATTCTGACCAATTGCATCCATGACTTTGAAATCCGTTTGCAGAACAATGAAGGCGATTCCGTCAAACAACATATGCGGTTAATCAAGAATCTGGAAGTACGACAGAAAGAACTGGAAGAAAAGGAGCTGGCCCAATGGGAAGCACAAGCCGATCCTGATCCGGCCAAGCGGATGCCGCAGCATGTTTTCCAACAGCTCAACGAGCGTCTACTGAAGGAGAAAGAGGAAGTCCGGCAAGCCCTTTGCAAGGCTTACGAATCCATGCCTGAACCCGTCAATTATGAGGAAAAAATAGCTCAGTTTACAGAAGCCCTAAATGCTTTGAAGAACCCTAAAGTGGATGCAGCTACAAAAAACCGTCTGTTAAAAGCCTGCATTGACCGAATTGAATATTACCGAGATGCGCCGCAGAGAATCCGCAGCCAGAAGGTCATATACTATGATCCGGAACAAAAACGTACACGCTGCAAGTCACCGCTGAACGTTGGTGGTAACTGGACAGCGCCCAAGATCATTCTTGATGTCAAACTGAAGGTGTAATTTTCACGCCCATTATATCCATCAGCTATGCGCCATTTCTTCCGTGCCGATATCCGTCAAAGTGGCGATGACCCGCTGATCCGTCATGGAATACCGCTGGGTCAGGTATCGAAGGCCCGCTCCCAGCTCGCTGTCCGGCCCGCCGTACTGAGCCATGAGCAGTTTAGCCATTTTCAGGTCTGCCCGTGTGATATGTACCGGATGCTCCAGCCTTTTTTCATAGATCCACATAGACCGTCCTCCTTATCCAACGTTCCAGGGCCAGGGCTGAAGGATATACCCGGAATTCTCCATGGGGCACTGACCAAAGTTCAGCAGATTGTTTTCTGCCTGGGTATAGGCTGCCAGCAAAGAACAGAGCCTTTCCCCGTAGCAGTTATAATCCCGGCGAGCGTCCTCATCCTCCGGATGAGTATCCAGATACAGGCCCAGTTCTACGCAGGCAAACCGTGCCTGACCGATGGCCTCTTTCAAAGCTTGCATATCCGTATTCATGGCAGCACCTCTCTTATCAGCTCTCCTGCCCACAGTTTGTGGGACTGTAAGCGGAAACCAGTTCCGGGAACAGCGTTCCCTTCTCCATGGCTTCCCGGGGGCAAAAGCCCGCCCGATAGCTTTGATCCGGGAAATAGGTCTGTGCCAGACGACAGCCGCCCCCGGAACTGACGGCTTCCTCGCCGCATCTTTCACTGGTGCAGACCTCTCCGGCCAGCACCACATTGCTTTCCTGGGTGGGATCCAGCCCCGGTTCCCTGCCGGTAAAGCAGCAGGCGTCCCCGGATTGATAGTTTGTTTGCATGACTTCCTCTCCTCCCTGGCAAATATACCCCATCCTATGCAAAGGCAGGTGGGAGCGTGCAGAAAAGGTCTGCCTCCGCAGACATACCGGTTTACATTCTGAAAATGAGGAGTTTGAAATGCCGGACGGACAAATGCTGCGCTTTTGTATGCAGACAGAACTCTTTTCCAACGTTTCCTGACAGCTTTCACCCTCTTTCAAGTCTATCCTCCAAAAAGGAAAAAGGGAGCCTTCCAGCCCCCGAAACAAATAAAAAGTCACGTTCACAAGCAGAGGCTGCGTCACGTCATGCCTGCTCTGCCCCTAAACGGTTCAATCCCAATCGATACAGGTATTCCACTCCGTATCCAAGAGCATCCTCATCCATAAGGTACCGACTGTTATGATGAGGCATATCGCAGCCCTTAGCTTCATTTCGTGCCCCCAGTTCCACAAAGAATCCGGGCGCATAGTCCAAAAAGGCGGAATAGTCTTCTCCGGGCATGAGGGGATCTATATCCAGCACCGCTTCCCTGCCAAAAACATTTTCAATCAGTCTGCTGGCCTGTTCGGTAAGAGCCTTATCATTAACCACGGATGCATAGCCTCGGGAAAAAGCAAAATCATATGACGCTCCGGCAGAAGCACATATGCCCTGTAGGATTCCTTCCAACATTCCCGGCAAAGCGTCCCGGGTGCTTTTTTCAAAAGTGCGGGTAGAGCCTGTAAGTTTTACCTCACCGGGAATAATGTTATAGGCGCTCCCCCCTTCTACCATGCATACGGAAACCACCGCCGGCTCTACCGCCCGGATACGCCGGGCCACCACCGTTTGCAAAGCCAGTATCACCTGAGCAGCGATGACTACCGGATCCACGCAGGTTTCCGGAAAGGCAGAATGCCCGCCTTTGCCCCGTATAGTGATATCGAAGCGATCCGTAGCGCTGGTCAGGGGCCCTGGCCGGACACCGAAGGTCCCTGTGGGAAAATTGGAGCTCAAGTGCAGGCCATACAGTTCCTCCACCCTCTCCATAACCCCGGCCCGGGCCATCTCTATGGCACCGCCCGGAGGCAGTTCCTCGGCGTGTTGGAAGAAAAAGCGTACTTCGCCGTGAAGCTCTTCCCGCTGCGCCGCCAGAAGTCTGGCTGCGCAAAGAAGCATGGACGTATGGCCATCATGGCCGCAGGCATGCATGACTCCCGGCACCCGGGAAGCAAAAGGCAGTTCCGTCTCCTCCTGAATGGGCAGAGCATCTATATCTCCCCTTATGGCAATGGTACGGCCGGGATAAGCCCCTTTGAGTACCGCAACCACCCCTGTCCGGGTGGGGGTATTCAGTTCCAGTCCAGGGATCTTCCCCAGTTCCTCCAGCAGAAAGGCCGTGGTCTCTACTTCCTCAAAGGAAAGCTCCGGATGCATATGGAGATGCCTCCGCCAGGCGATACACTGAGGCAATATATTCTGTACTTTCGGGCTCAGGTTCATATCCTTCCGCCTCCCTTTCCCTCTTAAAATCCATCGCCGCAGGTTTCTCCCCGGCGAAATTTATCCCAGAATGCCAAGTAACTTTCCCGGGTAAACCGGGGAACAAAGTTTTTCCGAATGCTTCTGGCCGTCTCTCCTTTATCATAAAGCAGATCAATAACCGTCAGTGCCATGGCTTTGGCCGGCATGACATAGGCCATTTCCTTATCACAGATGGTAAAGTTTTTGGCATGGGCGTCCCCGGCATATCCTCCGGTAGATACATGGATAAAGGGCATCAGAGCGCTCAGATCCCCGGCGTCGGTGGAGCCCAGCAGTTCCTCTCCCCATATGCCCGTATCCGGCCCCAGTAGCCGCTCTCCGTTTTCAGCAAAAAGCCGGGAAAGCGTCTTATCCTGATGCAGGGGCATATATCCCGGTAATTCATCAATCTCCACTCCGGCGCCGATGCTGTAGGCGCTGCCCTTTAAGCAGCGGTTTACCTTTTCTGAAGCGCTGAGGATAGCCTCCATGGACATACCCCGAACATAAGTCTCCATGCGCACATCCGCCGGTACAATATTTACCAGATCCCCGCCTTTGGTGATAATGGGATGTATACGAATCCTGTCCGCCTCCCGGAAGGTTTCCCTCTGGGTCCCTATAGCCAGCAAAGAAAGGGCGGCGGCATTCAGTGCGTTGATCCCATCAAACGGGCGGCTGCCGGCATGGGCTTCTTTTCCCGTAAAACGGATGACCTTTCCTATAAAGCCGGAACTGAAGCAATCCAGCAGAAAACGCCGTTCTGTGACTCCGGCATGGGAGTGGATCATCAGCCCCATATCCACATCTTCCAACACGCCCAGACGGACAAACTCCTGCTTGCCCCCCATAAACTCTATTTCGCCCTTTTCCTGCAGGCTTTGGCGAAACTCCAGTTCCACATACTCTTCCGCAGGTACTGCCGCAAAGGTCACGTCTCCACCCAACAGCCCCTTCAAAGGCGCCAACCCCATGGCGGCACCCAGCACCGCTGCGATCTGACTGTTGTGTCCGCAGGCATGGGCGGCTCCGGTCTCGGGATCGGCACAGGGATGCAGGGGACTGACCACAGCATCCAGTTCTCCCATGAGCATAACATTTGGACCGGGCACGACACCCGCAAGCCGTCCCTTGACTCCCGTTCGGGCAATCCCCTTACGGCAGGGGATGCCTAACTCTTCCAGCGTATCAGAAAAAATTTGAGAGGTCCGCCGCTCCTTGAAGCCCAGTTCCGGATGGCGAAAGATATCCTCTCCCAAAGCGATGATATCTTCTTTGTGGGCATCGATGGACTGCAGGCATAATTTCTTCAAATTTTCTTTATTCATAAAAAAAATCCTTTTTCTTGATTTGTCAATATATGTCTAGTATTCTATATAAGGAAAGTGCATCCTGCAAGCCCTTTCTGCGCATCTTTTCGTAAATATTTATACATTTTCTGTACCCTGTTCTCCCACGGAAAACGAAATGCAACTTGTGTTTTTCTTTTCCTTTTTCTCTTGACAATGGAAGCGACAGCATCTATACTGTCCCCATTCTAAAAATACTTGTCCGTAAAATACGGATACGCGGAAAGGAGTATGCATGATCCGGGAACGTGTACAGGCTGCGGCAGGCAAGCGGCCATTTGACGTGCTGATCCGTCATCTAAAGCTTGTAAACGTCTTTGACGGATCCATTGCACCGGGCTGCCTTGGCCTTATGAATGGGTTCATCGCCTATGCCGGGCCGGAACTTCCCGGGCTTTCAGGTCTTTCGGAAACAGACGGTCATGGGCTGTATGCACTGCCGGGTTTTGTGGATGCACATATGCACCTGGAAAGCAGCATGCTCTCTCCTTCCGCTTTTGCCGCAGAAGTTCTTCAGCGGGGTACCACCACGGTGTGTGCCGATCCCCATGAGATATGCAACGTTCTTGGGGCAAAAGGCGTGCTGACCATGCGGGAACTGACAAAAGACCTGCCCCTGCGTGT
>ERZ857840.774-NODE-774-length-41965-cov-7.211954_pt1 | contig 41965 bp, 43 predicted proteins | sample MGYA00519760_ERZ857840 | MGnify/ENA primary metagenome ERZ857840 (study PRJEB31778, sample SAMEA3449371) | human gut metagenome | biome: human gut; feature: human-associated habitat; material: faeces | place: United Kingdom | collected 2010/2012 ... | reverse complement strand
TGGAAGCGGCCGAGGCTCTTGTTGTAAGCGGCCATCTCGCGCTCGCCCTGCAGGACGTTGACCTCAACGGAGGTCTGGTTGTCGGCTGCGGTGGAGAACACCTGACTCTTCTTGGTCGGGATGGTGGTGTTGCGCTCAATGAGCTTGGTGAACACGCCGCCGAGGGTCTCAATGCCGAGGGACAGAGGAGTGACGTCGACGAGGACGATGCCCTCAACGTCGCCGGTCAGAACGCCGCCTTGGATAGCTGCGCCGATAGCAACGCACTCATCGGGGTTGATACCCTTGAAGCCTTCCTTGCCGATAAGGGACTTGACCATGTCCTGAACTGCGGGGATACGGCTGGAGCCGCCGACGAGCAGGACCTTGGTGATGTCGCTGGGCTTGAGGCCTGCATCGGACAGAGCCTGCTTCACAGGGCCGCTGGTCTTTTCGACGAGGTGGTGGGTCAACTCATTGAACTTTGCACGGGTCAGAGTAACATCGAGGTGCTTCGGGCCGGTGGCGTCTGCGGTGATGTAAGGCAGATTGATGTTCGAGGTGGTCACGCTCGAGAGCTCGACCTTTGCCTTCTCGGCTGCCTCACGCAGTCTCTGCATTGCGACCTTGTCTGCGCTCAGGTCGATGCCCTCGGTCTTCTTGAACTCGGAGACGAGGTAATCGGTGATGCAGGCGTCGAAGTCGTCGCCGCCGAGGCGGTTGTTGCCGGCGGTCGCGAGAACGTCGATAACGCCGTCGCCGATCTCCAGAACGGAGACATCGAAGGTGCCGCCGCCGAGGTCGTAGACCATGATCTTCTGATCGACCTTTTCCTTATCCAGACCGTAGGCCAGAGCGGCTGCGGTCGGCTCGTTGATGATACGCTTGACATCGAGACCCGCGATCTTGCCGGCGTCCTTGGTTGCCTGACGCTGAGCGTCGGTGAAGTATGCAGGGACGGTGATGACGGCCTCGGTGACGGGGCTGCCGATGTATGCTTCAGCATCTGCCTTCAGCTTCTGCAGGATCATTGCGGAGATCTCCTGCGGGGTGTAGGACTTGTTGTCGATATTGACCTTGTAGTTGGAGCCCATCTCACGCTTGATGGAGGAGATGGTACGGTCGGGGTTGGTGATGGCCTGACGCTTTGCGACCTGGCCTACCATACGCTCGCCGGTCTTTGCGAATGCAACGACGGACGGAGTGGTACGTGCGCCTTCGGCGTTTGCGATGACGACGGCTTCGCCGCCCTCCATGACTGCTACGCAGCTGTTAGTTGTGCCCAAATCTATTCCTATGATCTTACCCATTGTGAATTCCTCCTGATATATGTGGATTTGTTTTTTACTGAGAATTATATACTAAAACCGCAGTGCGGTAATAGCTGAATTAATTGTGCAGCCGGGGATACTTAGTTCGCAACTTTGACCATTGCAAATCTGATTACTTTATCGCCCATCATAAAGCCCTTCTGGAACACCTCGACGATCTCGTTCTCGCCCTTTTCCTCGTCCTCAACGTGCATAACGGCGTTGTGGAAAGCGGGGTCGAACTTCTTGCCGAGACACTCTATCTCGGTCACACCGAGCTTTTCCATCGTGACGTTGAACTGATTCATTATCATCTCAACGCCGCGCCGGTAAGCCTCGTCCTCAGTGGACTGTGCCAGTGCGCGGACAAGATTATCATAAACCGGCAGGAATTTCTTGAGCGTTTCGGCCTTGACATCGCCGTACAGGCTGTCCTTTTCCTTCTGGCTGCGCTTGCGGAAGTTATCATACTCGGCGCAGATGCGCAGGTACTTGTCGTTGAGCGTGTCCATCTCGGCCTTGAGGTCGGGCTTCTTTTCTTCTTTCTTTTCCTTGCCTTTTTTCTCCTCGGGCTTCTTCTCTTCGGCCTTTTCAGCTTCCGGCTTCTTGCCATCGGCTTCCTTGGCTTCTATTTCTGGCTCCTCGGTCTTGACCTCTTCCTTTATTTCATCGGCGGCAGGAGCCGTCTGCTTCTTTTCTTCTTTCTTATCCTTGCTCATTGTGGTCATCCCCCTTGATTATCAGTTTGTTGTGCATGCCCTCTGGCGGCGTCTCACCGCTGCCGAGCCTGCGCGAGAGCCCCGCGGCAAGTATGCTGAGCTTCGCGGCGACCGCGGAATAATCCATCCTCGTCGGCCCGACTACGCCGATCAGCCCGCGGGTGTTGTCACCCGCGTCATAGCTTGCGATGACGACGCTTGAATCCTTCAACTCCTCGGCCACGTTCTCCGGTCCTATGAGCACCTTGATGCCCACATCGTCTCCAAGCTCCTCAGGCGGGAGGACGTATCCGCCGCCGGAGAGATAGCCCATGAGCTTGTGCGCCTTGTCCGGGTCGCGGTACTCCGGCTGATTGAGCAGCCTGTTTTCGCCCGTCACGTAAGCGGAGGGAGCATGTGCCCCGCTGAGGACTTCTATCGCGAAAGCGGAGATAACGGAGGTCAAACCGATCGTATCGTCCGCCGCGCGTTCGGTGGTGTTTATCAGAAGCGAGGTGATCTGATCCTCGGTGATATCGGTGAAGTTCGAGTTGAACAGCGCCGAGAGCCGCTGCACGAGCCGCTGATCCACCGAAAGCGGAAGATGCACGAGCTTGCTTTTGACGGAATTGTCGCTGAGCATCAGGACGATAATAAAGGTGTTTGCGTCAACATAAATGAGGTCGACGCGCTTTATCGTCACGGCGGCGCGCGTTGTGAGCGCGAGCGCCGGGTAATCGGTAAGCTGCGAGGCAAGGCGGCTTATATCGCCGATCGTATCATCAAGCTGCTGAAGGCGCTGATTCATGCGGCGGTTTATATCCTCCGTCTCCTCAGTGCTGAGCTTCTGCCGCTGCATAAGCTCGTTCACGTACATCCTGTACCCCTTCGGGGTCGGGACACGGCCGGCCGAGGTGTGCGGCTGTTCGAGATAACCGAGGCTCACAAGCTCGGCAAGCTCGTTTCTTATCGTGGCGGAGGAGCAGCCGAGCCCGGCAGTCTGCGCAATGGTCTTGCTGCCGACAGGCTCTGCCGTCTGGATATACTCATCGACGACTGCCGCAAGTATTTTCTTTTTTCTCTCACTGATCGCCATTTTATACCTGCCGAACCTTTTTAGCACTCACTGCATCTGACTGTTGGCACTCTTACCTTTCGAGTGCTAATATACCATCGCCGCGCCTCTTTGTCAATAGTTTCGTCGGCCTTCTTATATATAATTCACAGAAAATACAAGAAGTTTTTGCACAAATATGAACAGCTCCTCAGGCAAAAGCCTGAGGAGCTTAAAATCAAAATCTGTTTAGTTTTATGCCTTCTCGCCGGGCTCCGCATCTGCGTGCTTCACGGGCTGGAGCGTTGCGGGGTCGATGTAATCGACGTCCATATAGTCCTCCGTCTCATACGGCAGGTCGCTGCGCTTGAGCTTCCTGTCAATGAGGTTATTGATGAGCGTATAGATAACGACGAACACCGGCACACCGAGGAGCATTCCCCAGAAGCCGAACAGCCCCGCGCCGAGGATGATGGAGAACATGACCCAGAAGCCGTTGATGCCGATGGAGCTGCCGAGCACTTTCGGACCGATGATGTTGCCGTCGACCTGCTGGAGCACAATGATGAAAATAACGAATATCAGGCACTTGAACGGATCGACCAGCAGCACCAGCAGCGCACTCGGCACAGCGCCGATGAACGGACCGAAGAACGGGATGACGTTCGTCACGCCGACGATGACGCTTATCAGCAGCGCATATGGCATGCGCAGCAGGACGCAGCCGATGTAGCAGATAAGGCCTATGATCGCCGAGTCGAGGAGCTTGCCGTTTATGAAGCCCATGAAGGTCTTGTCGGTGAAGTCAAGCCCGTCGAATATCTTCTTCACGGTATCAACGGAGAAGAGCGTGTACATGACGCGCTTGGCGTTTGCCTTGAAGGTCTCCTTGCTGCCGAGCATATAGACCGATACGATGATGCCGATGACGAGGTTATATATCGCCATCACGACGTAGTACACGCCCGCGCCGACATTGGTGATAAGGTTGCCGAGACCGGGGAGCACGGTGTTCTTGAGCCAGTTTGCGAGGAACTCGTTCACATCGCCCAGAGTTTGGACAGCGTACTCTTCAATTTCCGGGTAGTCCTCAAACAGCTTTGTCAGCCACTGCGTGCCGTTATCTATGTAGGTAGGGCTGTTCACAACGATGGTCTCAATGCTGCTGTACAGCTGCGGGATGATGAGGTAGATCAATGCCGCTATGACCGCCAGCATTATGATCTCCGAGAAGAGGATCGACATGCCGCGCGCGAAGCCGTGCCCATCGGAGCGCTTGTTCCTTCTATAGAGCTTGGACGCGAGCGGGCGGAACACCTTATTTTCAAACGTACGCACGAGCGGCCCGAGCAGATAGCTTATCACAAGACCCCAGATAAAAGGACTGAGGATCTTGACGAGCGTGCTTATCGCACTGCCGACGGCGCCGATATAGTTGAGCGCCATATAAAACAGTATCGCCGCGGCAACAACGCAGAACGCTGTTATACCCCAATAAAGATACTTTTTATCCCATCTGAACGGTCGTCTCATATACGGCTTTCCTCCAATGCCAGCTTCTTTTGTATAACTTATTGTACTCTGCGGCGTTTGTTGCCGTCAATATGTGATTTGTAAATTTTTGATGCGCGGATGCGGAGACTCGGAAATAAAGCAATGCTGATTTTATGTAAACTGAATTTGGCGACGCGGTAACATTTTATTCATTTCTTTGTGTTGAAAACCCTGTTGAAAGTGTTAAAAACTCTCCTTGCCATCAGCATTCGGCGCTATACGTCGGTATTGCATATTTTGTCGTATCCGCTCGAAATTCCCATAATTTTGTAAACCGGAACATAGATGCGCTCTGCCGCACATAGCTTTAAGCAAGGTACTCCCGCCGTCCCGGCAAAAAACTTTACGACTTTTTTATTGCGGCCTGCGCCGCATGGAGGAACGCTATGAAACGTCTGCTGCCGCTCGTCATTCTCATCTCGGTGATATTCACGCTTGCTTCTCCGCCTGTTTTCGCGCTCGGGGCCGAGGGGCGCGCCCAGCCGGAGATCAACGCCCCCGCGGCGATCCTGATGGAGAAGGAGACGGGGACTGTCCTCTATGAGAAAAACGCGCATGAGCCGGGATTTCCCGCGAGCATCACGAAAATAATGACGATGCTGCTCATCGTGGAGGACATCGAAGCCGGCAGGCTCAGGCTCGACGATACTGTCATCGCCAGCGAGCGCGCGGCGTCCTTCGGCGGCAGCTGCGTGTACCTCGAAGCCGGGGAGCAGATGAGCGTCAGCGATATGCTCAAGTGCATCGCGGTCGTCTCGGCAAACGACTGCGCGGTCGCTATGGCGGAGCATATAAGCGGCAGCGAGGAAAAGTTTGTCGAGCGCATGAACAAGCGTGCAGAGGAACTTGGGCTTGAGAATACGCACTTCTCCAATTGCAGCGGACTGTTTGATGACGGCGCGCACTTCACCACCGCCTACGATGTCGCGCTCATGTCCCGCGAGCTTATAAAGCATGACCTTATCAAGGACTATACGACCATATGGATGGACAGCATCCGCGGCGGGGAGTTCGAGCTGAGCAACACCAATAAGCTCGCCTACTGGTACCCCGGCTGCACAGGGCTCAAGACCGGCTATACCTCGACCTCGCGCTACTGCTTGTCCGCGACCGCCGAGCGCAACGGCGTGGAGTACATCGCAGTCGTCATGCACTGCGAGACGAGCGATTCGCGCAACAAAGACGCGGAAACGCTGCTCGACTACGCCTTTTCAAGCTTCCGCCTGTGCCCGCTCAATGACGGCGTGCTGCTGCCGGATGTGCATGTTGAGCTTGGCCGCGAAGAGAGCGTCAAGGCCGAGTACACGGGCGACAGCGTTGCCGTTATCCCCAAGGGCGGCGAACCGGAATATAAATTGGAACTGCGCCGCAGCGTGCCCGCCCCGGTGAGTAAAGGCGACAGGCTCGGGACGCTGACTGTAAGCGCCGACGGCCGCACCGTCGCGGAGGTTCCGGTGTGCGCCGCGGAGGATGTGCCGCGCCTCGGCTTCTTTGGCTTCTTCGCCCGCCTCGCTGCGGGAATGTTCGCGATATAAAATTATTCCCTCCAAAATTTTTGGAGGGAATAATTTTATAATTCAGTGACCGGTATGCTTATCTCGGTGACGAACTTCTCTCTGTCGCTCGTGATGCCGTAGTCTATCATCGTTATTTCGCGCGAGAACCCTGACGGCTTCATACCGTGCGCGCGGATATGCTCCATGAGCCGCCGGTACTGCTCCGCTGCCTCCGTGTGGCTGCCGCGGAAACGCACCGATACGCACTGCGTCTCCGGCAGAAGAACGGTTTTGCCGTCGAACCTGTCCTCATCGTCGAGGATGAGGAACACTCCGTCGTACTGCTCGAAGCTCCCCGCCTCAAGGTTCTCCGCCGATATCCCGACGCCGACCTTGCCGAGGAACAGCGCCGTCTCCGCCTGTGACTGCTCAAGCTCGCGGATCGGCATCTCCATGTCGAGAGAGCTGCTGATCTTCAGCGCCGTGTCCGTCCATACTATGCGCATCGCGGGAGAGGCGGCGTATTTTATCACGTCAAGCTCCGAGTCCTGCGCGTCGCGGATACGGCGCAGGTTGTTGTCTATCCGCCGATCGATGCGCTGGAGCTCGAGCCGCTTCCTTTCGATCTCAGCCTTCTGCTGGCGCAGCTTTTCTTCCATCCTGTCAATGTCGCGGTTTTTCAGAAAGTCCGATATCTCCGGCAGCGGCATGTCCAGCTCGCGCAGATAGCGTATGGTGTTGAGCACCTCAAACTGGCGCACGCTGTAATACCTGTAGCCCGTGTCGGGGTCGACGCGCTCCGGTGTCAGCAGGCCGAGGCTCTCATAATACCTCAGGCTGCTGACGCTGATGTGGAACAGCTTTGCCATGTCCCCGATCTGGAACAGCTTCGGCATTTCCATCCTGTCACACCCCTGCCGCTTCGGCTTTCCCGCGGCGGCTTATGACCGCGAATGCGATAACGCATATGATGACCGACACGAGAGAGCCCGCCGCCGTTGCAAGCCCCATCGGCAAAAGTGTCGCAGGGAAGAGCTTGGAGGTGAAATACACGCCCGGAACGCGCACGAGCGCGACGGCGATGATGTTATGCATGAACGACAGCCCGGACTTCCCGCAGGCGCAGAAATATCCGCTGAAGCTGAAGTGAATCCCGGCGAAGATGCAGTCGAAAATATATCCGCGCAGGTACTGCCCGCCTGCGGAGATGACCGCGGTGTCCGGTGTGAACAGCCCGACGATGCTCTCGGCGATGAACTGGATAAGTATGGTGACGATCACGCCGAAGCCCGCGGCGATCATCACGGCGTAGCGCAGCGTAGCCACCGCGCGTTCGGGCTTGTTCGCGCCGATGTTCTGCGCACCGAGCGCCGAGACGGTCGAGAGCATGGACGAGGGCACAAGGAACACGAAGCTTATGAACTTCTCGACTATGCCGACCGCCGCCGCGTCGGTGAGCCCGCGGCGATTGGCGATGATAGTTATAATAATGAAGGCGACCTGAATGAGCCCGTCCTGTATGGCGATGGGCACGCCGATGGACAGCAGCTGCCCCATCATGTCGCGGTTGGGCTTAAGATCCTCACGGCGCAGCGCGATGCCGGTCTTCTGCCGCAGCACCATGACGAGTGACACCGCAACGCTTATCGCCTGCGCAAGCGTTGTGCCGAGCGCCGCGCCCGCAGGCCCCATCTTGAGCGCGCCCATGAACAGGTAGTCCAGCGTTATGTTTGCCGCGCAGGCAACAGCGATGAAGTACATCGGGCTTTTTGAATCGCCCATGCCGCGGAAAACGGAGCTGATGATATTATAAGCCGTGATGAGCGGAATGCCGATGAAGCAGATAGTGAGGTACGCGACCGTCCCCTCAACTGCTTCGGCAGGCGTGGATATGACCGCGACGATCTGCCGGACTAAGATAAGCAGCACGACCGTCAGTACGACGGAGAGCGTCATAAAAAGCGTCGCCGTGTTGCCGATGGCCAGTGCCGCGCGCTTCCTGTCGCGCGCGCCGACGGCCTGACCGATGCTGACCGTCGAGCCCATCGCAAGGCCGACTATCATTACCGTCAGCATATGCATGACCTGAGAGCCGACCGACACCGCCGTCGTGCTCGCCACGCCCTCAAACTGGCCGATGATGAACAGGTCGGCAAGCCCGTAAAGCGTCTGCAAGAAGTAAGACAGCAGATAGGGCAGTGAGAATATGACAATGTTTTTGAATACGCTTCCGCTTGTAAGGTTTCTTTCCATTTGCGTTTCCCTCCGGATTTCTGACTACTGCATTATAATGAACTCTACAGCAATTGTAAAGTCAAGAGAAAATTTTATAATGCCGGTGAATAATAAAAGAACGCTTCCTGACTGAAAGCGTTCTTTATAATATGATAATGTTTATTTGAGAACACCGGAGGGAGTGTCGAGGGAATAGCTGCGGAGGAGTTTCCCGTCCGGATCGAAGAACTCCACAAGCCCGCCTTTCCGGAGCGCAGAGTAATCTGGAGGGATCTCTTTGCCGTCCGCGTCGCTGGCCATGAAGCCGCTGCCGATGCCGGGGGAGCCGGTCGTGTTGAGGACGGCGTCATCCTCACCGGCGATCTCGAGCCAGCCGCCGGCGGATTTTTCAATGCCCGGAACGCGGCCGGCCATGAGCGTGTTTTCGGAGCGGAAGCACAGCTTCACGCTGCCGCTGCCGCTGACGGACACGGGAGAGCCGTTATCGCTCGCGCTGCTCGTGTCTATGTTCACGCCGTCGAGCGTGAGCACGGCCTTTGAACCGGAGGAGGCGTGGACAGAGATCGTGTTCTGCGTCGCTTCCGCAGACTTCTGGGTTATCACGGGAGCCTGGTCTACGGCGGTTTTGCCGTTCTGCACGACGGTCTGCCCGGAAGCAGTGCTGTCGATGCTTATGCTGCCGAGGGAAAGATCATAGCTGTCGGCATACGCCGCAGGGGAAGCAAGCAGGATAACTGCCGCGGCACAGAGTGCCGAGAAACACAGCTTCAGTTTCATGTTATTACCCTCTTATTCTTCAGCGTCTGTCTCGCAGGTCTCATCCGCGTCCCTGAGATCCTCCGGGAGGAACTGCATGAGGTCGTCCTTCGTCGGCGCGTCCAGCGCGGCGACGCGGTTTGACTGGCGCACGACCGTGTCTTCAAACACGTTGCGCACATCGCGTCCGTTGCCGAAGTTCTCGCCGCGGTTCTCGTACAGCTCTTCAAACATCGCCTTTGCCTCGGCTTCGGCCTCCTCTGTGAGGGCGTAGCCGTTCTTTTTGCATTGACCCTTGAAGATGTACAGGAGCTGCTCACCGTTATAGTCGGGGAAGTAGAAGTGTTTATTGAAGCGCGACTGGAGACCGGGGTTGGAGTTGATGAACTTCTCCATAGGCCCGTCATAGCCCGCGACGACGACGATAAGCTCATCGCGGTGATCCTCCATCGCCTTGAGTATCGTCTCTATCGCCTCGCGTCCGAAGTCGTTCTCACCGCCGGAAGCGAGGGAGTAGGCTTCATCAATAAACAGCACACCGCCGAGTGCGGATTTAATTACCTCCTGCGTCTTGAGCGCGGTCTGCCCGACGTAGCCTGCGACGAGCCCGGAGCGGTCGACCTCGATGAGCTGCCCCTTTTCCAGCACGCCTATCGCCGCGTACAGCCCGCTTATGATGCGCGCGACCGTGGTCTTGCCCGTGCCGGGGTTGCCCATGAACACCATGTGCAGGCTCATCGGCGGGATGGGGAGCCCGTTCTCTTTGCGCAGCCTGCGCACCTTGACAAGGTTCATCAGGTTCTTGATGTCCTTCTTCACATCGTCAAGCCCGACGAGGGAGTCGAGCTGCGCCATGAGCTCGTCAAAGTCCGGCTTTTTCTCCTCGGCGTCAGGCTTTTCAGCGTCGCCCGCTTTGGACTTTTCGCCGCCCGCAGTCTGCTCCTGAAGGCGATGCTTTTCCTGAAAGCCCGGCTCGGAGCTTGTGACATAGTCAAGGGGATTGAGCGCCTCGCGGCTCTTGCGCACGCCGCTCGTGTCGCATATCGCGGTGAGCTTGTCGGTACACTCGGTTATGTAGGCGGCCTCGTCGTAGCTGACGTCGTCGTCCACTGCGGCGAGGTAGAGCAGAATATTTGTGAGCATGCGGATAAAGGTGCGGGAAGCCTCGGTGCCGCGCTTGGCATCGGTCTCGGCGAGGTTCCAATAGAACACCGGCGGGAGGAAGACCTCGCTTTCGCACACGGAGCTTGTCAGTGACCAGAGCATCCATTTCGGCTGCGGCTGGTTGCGGGAATATATCTGGTTCGCCATGTCGACATGGCGCTGGGTGATCCCGCCGCCGCGGCTCCACAGCCCAAGCGCGCAGCGGGTCATAAACTCATCTAACTCCTTTGCCATGGCAATGCCGCCGACGCGGTAGAAGGCGTCGGTATTGGCGGAGTATATCTTATGAAAATCCTCGGAGGAGCGGTTCCACGTAGTAGGCATGACAAAATCTCCTTAAATCCACGTTCTGATATATGCTATTATACCTTCACAAAGCCGGGGACACAAGTAAAAAGTTCATTATAAGCTGAGGTAAGACTGATAAAATAATGAGAAAACTGAGAAGAAACGGCGGAGCTGTTGACAGAAATTCTTAAAAGCTATACAATTTGCACGTACCTGCAAAGGGCATTTGTTGTGCGTTGTGTACATAATGCCCGAGCTGCAAACCGGGAAATCTCTCTCAGCCCATGCGGGCGGGGAGATCAAAATAAATCTAACGGAGGAAAACACATGAAAAAGTATCTGGCACTGCTGCTTGCACTCGTGATGGTTCTGTCCCTGTGCGCATGCGGCAACAGCGCTCCGGCCGCGACTGAGGCCCCTGCCGCTGAACCCGCAGCCGAACCCGCGGCTGACGATCTCGTCTCTCTGGCTCAGGCCGAGGGCGAACTGGTCGTTTACGGCTCCTGCGAGGAAGAGTACCTCGCCGCCGCCTGCGAGAATTTTGAGAAGCTCTACGGCATAAAGACCACCTATCAGCGTCTGTCCACCGGTGAGGTGCAGGCAAAGATCGAGGAAGAGAACGGCAACCCGTCCGCTGACGTCTGGTTCGGCGGCACGACCGACCCGTACAACGTTGTCGCCGGCGAGGGCCTGCTTGAGGCCTACGAGGCGGAGAACGCTTCCCACCTGCTCAGCGATATGTACCGCGACAAGGACGGTTACTGGTACGGCATCTACAAGGGCATCCTCGGCTTCATGGTCAACACCGATGAGCTCGAGCGCATGAACCTTGAGGCTCCCCAGGATTGGCAGGATCTGCTCAAGGACGAGTACAAGGGTCTTATCTGGCTGTCTAACTACAACACCGCCGGTACCGCAAAGCTCGTCATCAACACCATGATCCAGAAGTACGGCCACGATGAAGGCATCCAGTACCTCGTAGACCTCGACAAGAACATCCAGGTTTACACCAAGTCTGGCTCCGGCCCGTCCAAGAATGTCGGCACCGGTGAGTGCGTCATCGGCATCGGCTTCCTGCATGACGGCATCACCCAGATCGTTGACAACGGCTATGGCAATGTCGAACTCATCATCCCCAGCTCCGGCACCTCCTTCGAGATCGGCGCTACCGCTATCTTCAAGGGCTGCGCTCACCCCAACGCTGCAAAGCTCTGGATCGAGTACGCTCTGTCTCCCGACTGCGTGAACCTCGCCAAGGACAACGGCTCCTACCAGTTCCTCGTCATTGACAATGCCGAGCAGCCCTCTCAGGCAGCAGATTTCGGCCTTGATCCCGACAATGTCATGGACTACGACTTCGAGGATGCAAAGCAGAACATCGGCACTTACATTGAGGAAGTCATGAACGCTATCGCCGCTGCCGGCGCTGACACCGGTGCGGATCGTTTCAAGACCGAGTAATCAATAATATCCGCAAGGAAGGCGGCGCTGCCGCCTTCCTTTTTTAGAATCTGATTTATCTATCCTTTCAGAGAGAGGAGAATACATATGGCAAGAAGCCAGGGCGCGGCGCTGGATCGGAAGAAGCTCATGGCCGACCCGATCATGGTCACGACCATCGTCGTGCTGATAACATTTCTGACTTTGTTTATTCTCTACCCGCTGGCGATACTGCTGGTGGATAGCTTCGTGAGCGATAAGGGGCTCACCTTTGATATCTTCAAGCGCATCTTCAATATGCCGACCTTCACCAAGGCAATATCGAACACGCTGAAGGTGGGCTTCCTCGTCGGCATACTCTCTGCGCTCATAGGTCTGCTGTTCGCGTATGTCGAGGTCTATGTGCGCATGAACAAATTCGTCGGCGGCCTGTTCAAGGTCGTGTCGATGCTGCCGGTCGTGTCGCCGCCGTTCGTGCTGTCGCTGTCGATGATAATGCTCTTCGGCAAGGCGGGCGTCATAACGCGCTTCCTGCTCGGCATTTACGACAACAGCGTCTACGGCTACTGGGGCATCGTCATCGTCCAGACGCTGACCTTCTTCCCGGTCTGCTACATGATGCTCAAGGGACTGCTCAAGAACATCGACCCCTCGCTTGAGGAGGCCGCGCGCGACATGGGCGCGGGGCGCATGAAGGTGTTTACGAGCGTGACGCTGCCGCTGATGCTCCCCGGCCTCGGCAACGCTTTCCTTGTGACCTTCATCGAGTCCATCGCGGACTTTGCTAACCCCATGATAATCGGCGGCTCGTATGACACGCTGGCGACGACGATCTATCTTCAGATCACCGGCGCCTACGACAAGGCCGGCGCCGCGGCGATGGCGGTTGTGCTGCTGTGCATAACACTTCTTATGTTCGCCGTGCAGAAGTATTACCTCGAAGCCAAGACCGCCGCGACGCTGACCGGCAAGGCCTCGCGCGGCAGGATGCTCATCGAGGACAAGAGCGTGCGCGTACCGCTGACGGTGCTCTGCGGGCTTGCTGCGGGCTTTGTTATCCTGATGTATATCTGCGTGCCGATAGGCTCCTTCTTCCCGACCTGGGGCTATAAGTTCTTCCCGCTCACGGGCAAGTGGTTCAAGCTTGTCTTCACGCGCTACCACGGCTTCCAGGCTTTCCGTGACTCCTTCGTGCTCTCGCTGATCGCCGCCCCGATAACGGCGCTGCTGAGCATGATAATCTCCTACCTCGTCGTAAAGCGCAAGTTCAAGGCCAAGGGCTTTATCGAGGCGGTGTCCATGCTCGCGATGGCCGTCCCCGGCACGGTTCTCGGCGTCGGCTACATCCGCGGCTTTGCAAGCGGCGTGTTCCACACGGGCTTTTTGCAGGGCATCTACGGCACGGGGCTTATCCTCATCATCGTCTTCGTCGTCCGCTCCCTGCCGACCGGTACGCGCAGTGGTATCTCCGCACTGCGGCAGATAGACAAGTCCATCGAGGAATCGGCCTATGACATGGGCGCGGACAGCTTCAAGGTGTTTATGACCGTGACGCTCCCGCTCATCAAGGACTCTTTCCTCTCCGGACTTGTCACGGCCTTCGTGCGCAGCATAACCGCTATCTCCGCGATCATCCTGCTCGTGACGCCGCAGTTCCTGCTCATCACGGTGCAGATCAACGAGTTCGCGGAAAAGGGCTCCTACAGCCTTGCCTGCGCGTTTGCAACCATTCTTATCATCATCACCTACGGTGCTGTGCTGCTGATGAACCTGTTCATCAAGCACTTCGGCACCAGCAAGAAACTCAAGGAGGTCGACTGAGCCATGGAAAAAACAAAGAAAGGCGTCCGTCTGGAGCATATCTCCAAAATATATCAGGATCCCAAAACCGGCAAGGACTTCTATGCCGTGCATGATACCTCGCTCAACATCGAACCCGGCAGCTTCGTGACGCTCCTCGGCCCCTCCGGCTGCGGCAAGACCACGACCCTGCGCATGATCGCGGGCTTTGAAAGCCCGGACGAGGGCGAAATTTACCTCGGCGAGGAGCCGATAAACGAGCTTACCCCGAATAAGCGTGACACGGCGATGGTGTTCCAGAGCTACGCGCTGCTGCCGCACTACAATGTGTTCGATAACGTCGCCTACGGTCTCAAGCTGCGCAAGGTGCCGAAGGATGAGATAAAGGAGCGCGTCATGAAGATCCTCGACCTCGTCGAGCTGACGGGGATGGAGGGGCGCATGACCAACCAGCTCTCCGGCGGCCAGCAGCAGCGTGTTGCGCTCGCCCGCGCGCTGGTCATCGAGCCGTCCGTTCTGCTGTTCGATGAGCCGCTCTCAAACCTTGACGCGAAGCTGCGCGTCTCCATGCGCACGGAGATCCGCCGCATCCAGCAGGAGGTCGGCATCACGGCCATCTATGTCACGCACGACCAGAGCGAGGCAATGGCTCTGTCGGATCAGATCATCATCATGAACAAGGGCGTTGTCGCTCAGGTCGGCACCCCGCAGGAGATATACTATCACCCGAACAGCGAGTTCGTCGCCGACTTCATCGGCGAGGCAAACTTCCTGCACGGCACTCTCACGGGCATTGATGGCGCTCAGGCCGTAATGAACATCGAGGGTACTGAGCTCCGTGTCGCGTCGACCGAAGGTCTTGAGGTAGGGAAGGACTACACGCTCGTCCTGCGTCCCGAGGCGGCGACGCTTGCCGACGAGGGCGGCCTGCCCTGCAAGGTCATACTCAGCTGTTTCATGGGCTCGTACCAGAACTACCATGTCATGGTAGGGGACACCCTTGTGAAGCTCACCGAGAATAACCCCAAGAACAAGCGCATCTATGCTGTCGGCGAGGAGTGCTGCCTGCGCTTCGATCCGGACGCGGTACATATACTGTAAAGAGCAGGCAAAAAAATTCGGCTCTGTGTCAATAGTCAAAGCACAACTATTGACACAGAGCCTGTTTTTTGCAGCTGAAATGCTGTTTTATTCTATCCCGTATTTTTCCTTCAGCTCCGGGTGGATATCGTCAAAGCTTCTAAACGGCGCGGGCTCGGCGGCGTGTTCGCCGATGTGCTTCTCCATCCACACCATGTCGTACCAGCGGCCGAACTTATATGCGCAGCCCGTGAACCTGCCGACGAAGCTGTAACCGAGGTGCTCATGGAACTGCTCGCTGTTGAGCGTCAGGTATTCGTCCGGCACTGTCGGGTGCGCGATGCAGGCGTTGACGTTCGTGATGTTCTGCAGCTTCAGCGCCCCTTCAAGCGCGGTGTACAGGAGCTTACCGAGGCCGAGATGCTTTGCATCGGTGCGGATATATATGCTTGTCTCCACAGCCCATGCGTAGGCGGCGCGTGTCTTGAACGCGGATGCGTAGACGTAGCCCATTATCTCCCCGCCACGCTCTGCAACAAGGTAGGGATACCTGCTGAGCGTATGCTCGATGCGCTCTCGGAACTCCTCTATCGACGGGACTTCATATTCAAAGGTGATGGCCGTGTTTTCCACGTAGGGCGCATAGATCGCCAGCAGCTTCTCCGCGTCCTCGCCTCCTGCAATTCTCACATGGCAGCTTTCCATGCCGCATACCTCTTTTCATCTGATGGCAGCAGCAATATTAGCACCGTGAGCCCGCGTTTTCAAGCGGTTTCGACGGCATATCGCGTGAATTTTCAGACATTTAGTCAAGATTGTACTTGTAATAACGCCGGATTGATAGTATAATACAAAAAGCTTAAAAAATTAAAAGCAAAGGCTGGATCAGATATGAGTACATACAAGCGCCGCTTCGGCGACAGGAAGGAAGGCCGGCTTCTCCGTTCCCTTCCCGCGTTCTCCAAGTTCATCCCATATATCATGCCCACGCGCAACGATGCATCCAACCAGTATGAGGAGAGCTTCGAGGTCTCCGATGTTGACCGCCGTCTGCGTCAGCTACGTGTTCAGGGCTATAAGGGCATCGGCATTCTGCACTTTATCATCGCGGCATATATCCGCGGCGTGTCCATGCTCCCAGGCATCAACCGCTTTGTCGTCGGCCGCCGCATCTACGCAAGGGATGATATCTCTGTCGTCATGACCGTCAAACGCAGCCTTTCCGTCGACGCCACGGAGACTACTATAAAGGTACACTTTGAACCGACCGATACAATCTTCGATGTCTACCGCAAGATGAATGAGAAGATCGATGAGATCAAGGCTTCCGACGAAAACAACAACACCGAGGCAGTTGCCGAGACCTTCTGCCGCGCGCCGCGCTTCCTGCTCCGCTTTGCGCTGGCGATCGTCCGCATGCTGGACTATTTCGGCTGGCTTCCCGAGAGCCTGACCGAGGCAAGCCCCTTCCATGGCTCGATGATCATCACCGACCTTGGCTCGCTGCGCATAGGACCCATTTTCCACCATATATATAACTTCGGTACGCTCCCGGTGTTCATCGCCTTCGGCGCAAAGCGGCATTCCTATGAGCTTGACCGCCACGGAAATATGGTCGACCGCAAGTATGTTGACTGCAAGTTCGTCATGGACGAGCGCACGGTCGACGGGCATTATTACGCCCAGTTCCTTCAGGCGATCCGCTATCTGTGCCAGCACCCTGAGGTCGTCGAAGCTCCTCCCTCCAGAGTCATTGACGATATCTATTGATAAGATTTATATGAAAAATTCCCGGACAAAAAGTCCGGGAATTTTTAGTTCAGCGCCGTTTAGACCAATAATAACTATCACCATAATAATCGCCGTATTCGCGATTCTGCCTATCGACATCCGATTCATCATCTTCGTCATCTTCTTCAACGATGATATACTGCTTCTGCTTATTCTTATATTGCTCTTTCAGTTTTTTGTTATATTTGGCACGGGCTATATCGTATTCTATAACCATCTTAAAACACCAAATACTAAATGCGCCAAGTGCGCCACAGAATATAAGTAGAATTACAGTTTCCATAGTGCTTATAAACCTCCGCACTTTTGTTGATTGATAATATTATATCACATAACAGTTATAAAGAAAAGCTCTGTTAATGGCGGGAATATCTCAGAATTGGCACCGGAGAGATTCGAACCGCGCTGTGTGTGCGTCCGCAGACGCCATGCAAGCGAGCAACCGCCGTAGGCGGCTCTTAGCGAGTCGCAGCGCGGGCTGCCTCGGGTTCGAATCTCTGAAACGTCACATTATAAAATAAGCCCTCTACCGTTGGTAGAGGGCTTATTTTATGGCGGAGATGGAGAGATTCGAACTCTCGAAGAGCTTTTGACCCTTACACGATTTCCAATCGTGCGCGCTCGACCAACTACGCGACATCTCCGTGTTTGCTCAAGAAAACAAAGTATTAACTTGTCAGCTTGTATATTATAATTCACATGCGCCGTAAAGTCAAGGAATATTTTTCAATTCTTCGGGAAAGATTATTTTGAGACAAAAAAGCGGAGGACAGCGCCGTGAAAATGACGAACGACGAGTATAAGGAATTTGCCGGGCAGCACGCGCCACGCTCAAGGGCGGGGCGAAACATGCTGCGAGCCTTTGTGAGCGGCGGGGCGATCTGCGCCGTCGGTCAGGCACTGACGGATCTGTACCTTTCTCTCGGCATGGAGATGGAAAGTGCCTGCGCGGCCTGCTCCGTGACGCTGATCTTCATCGGCGCGCTGCTGACCGGGCTCGGCGTATATGACGACATGGCGCGCTTTTCCGGTGCGGGCACGCTCGTACCGATAACGGGCTTTGCAAACTCCGTCGTCGCCCCGGCGATAGAGTATAAGACCGAGGGCATGATCCTCGGCACCGCCGCCAAAATGTTCATCATCTCCGGCCCCGTCATCGTATACGGGATAAGCTCCGGTGTCATCTACGGCATATTGCTGTTGATATTCGGAGCGGTATAGGAAATATCAAAGGAGAAGCTCATGGGAAAACACGCGAAGAAGAAAACGAACCGTGACGGTCAGGCGGAAGTCCTGACCGGGCACGACGAGAAAGCGGAAAGGGAAAGCCCGGATCGCCGCTTCTGGGAGCGCGAGTCCGACCGCCCCAACGGCACAAGCGGGAACTACAGCTGAAAACAGGCGCGATGCAGCAGCTTTTGCATCGCGCCTGTACTTGTTAATGTGAGCCGTATTTCTTCTCCGCAAGCTCCTTGCTGCATGATACGAGGCGGCGGATGCTGCGGTCGTTCGCGCTGCGCTCGTTTATGAGTATCCCGAGCGAGCGGTGGCAGCGCGGTTCAAGCGGCAGGGTCTTGATGTTGAACTGCATGTCCTTTGTCACGAGCCTTGACAGGACGCTCACGCCGAGCCCGTGCTCGACCATCGACGCAATGGATGCATCGTCAAGATTCGTGCGCAGGATGTTCGGAGCAACCTTCAGCCCGTTTGCCGTAAAGATCGGCAGTATATCCAGCTCGAAGCCGAGAGAGGGCATGAGAAAGTCTGTCCCCTCGAAAAGCTCGACCGGGTACGCGTCGCCGTCAAAATCACAGTCGGCGGGCAGGATGGCGACGAGCTCATCCTCCATCAGCGGTATCCATGTGAGTCCCTGGCACAGCTCCGGCTGATAGCTCACCATCGCGCAGTCAAGCTCCTCGTTCCTTACCGCCGTGGCCATCTCGTTCATGTCATTGACCGTGAGCGAGACCTGCGTGTCAGGGCAGAGCAGCCTGAATGCAGAGAGAATATCCGGGATCCAGTGGCGCGCGATGCTCGAAAACGAGCCGAGCCGCAGTGCCGAGCCGGTTTTGAGCCGCAGCTGATCCGCCTCGCGCTCGAGAGCAGCGGCGGCGTCGGCAAAGCCCTTGAGCTTCGGCAGCAGCTCCTGACCGGTGGGGGAGAGCCGTACTCCGCCCTTGCTGCGTATCAGCAGCGATACGCCGAGCTCATCCTCAAGGGAGTTCATCATGTGCGTGAGCCCGGATTGGGTGTAGCCAAGCTCTGCGGCGGCGGCGGTGAGACTGCCGCGGTCTATCGCGGTCAGAAGCGCGCTTACTTTTTTGCTGTCCATTCTGCAAATCACTGTCCTTGTCAACTGATGGTAACTATGAGAAAAACTGATTACATATATAATAATATGGGATTTTACGAATTGCAAGTGAAATGTTATAATTCCTCAACGCCTTGATTTGCGGCGAAAAAGTTAGTATAATTTGGAAAAGAACGGACAAAGCAAAGCGTTTTATACCAAAAGATTCCGGAAATAATACCGGGACGACCGGAAATGAAACCGGGACACATCTTGCGGACAGCAGATATGCGGGCAGCACATCCCCTGCATATATCTGTCGGTTTGCCCTGCGGGTTTCCCGCAGGGCAAATTATTTTGCGCAGATATGAGAAAGTGTATAGAAATCAGAGTTAAGACTGCGTTAAGCATATAGAACCGATTAGACAGTTTTGTGAAAATTGAATAGAAATGCCGAAAAAACCATGTGAAAAAATTTACTAATCTTGCAAAGTGCATATAAGTAGAAGTATAATCGTATTAAGAAAATTGGCAGCAGGGCGCAGTTCCCTCTTGCTGAAAAAACATTCATGTAGTAAAATGATATTGCTAAAACTTTAACTTAAAATATAGCGAGGGATTATCCGGTGCAGAGAGTCTTGATCCACATACACGGTATCGTTCAGGGGGTCGGCTTCCGGCCGTTTATCCATAAGCTCGTCAAGGAGCACGGCCTGAGGGGATATATAAAAAACACATCCTCCGGGGTCGAGCTTGAGCTGGAAGGGGAGCGCGAAGAGCTTTCCGGCTTCATTGAGGATATCCCGCGCCGCGCGCCGAAGCTTGCCGTCATCGAAGCGATGGAGACGGAGTATCTCCCGGACTTGGCAGGCTACGAAGATTTCAGAATTTTGAGCAGCAAAACGGAGGCTTTTCGTAATACGCTCATTTCCCCGGATATATGCATCTGTGATGACTGCCTGCGTGAGCTGAGAACGCCCGGCGACAGGCGTTACCGCTATCCTTTCATCAACTGCACCAACTGCGGCCCGAGGTTCACCATTATAAAGGATGTGCCCTATGACCGGGCAAAGACTTCGATGAGCGCTTTCCCCATGTGCCCGGACTGTGACCGGGAGTATCACGATATTGAGGATCGGCGCTATCATGCCCAACCGGACTGCTGCCCGGACTGCGGCCCGCAGGTGTTCTTTCTGGATGCTGATGGAAACCCAGTGGAGGGCGACGCGATAGAGCTTGCCCGGCAGAGCATCAGGGCCGGGAAGATCGTCGCCGTCAAGGGGCTCGGCGGGATACACCTTGCCTGCCGCTGCGATGACGCTTCCGTCGTCCGCGAGCTGCGCCGCCGCAAGCAGCGCGATGAAAAGCCTTTCGCGGTCATGTGCCGCGATGTTGAATGCGCGAGAGAAATTTGCCTCGTCTCTGAGGACGAGGAGAAGATACTTGACGGCTTCCGCCGTCCTATCGTACTGCTGAGAAAGAAGCGGCAGGGGCTGGAGCATATCAGTGAAAACGGGTTTATCGGCGTTATGCTGCCGTATACCCCACTGCACTATCTGCTCTTCGGCGACGATATAGATATGCTCATCATGACGAGCGCTAATCTTTCCGACACTCCAATGATGTACCGCAACGATGAAGCAGTGGAAAAGCTGCGCGGCATTGCCGACGGCTTCCTGCTGCACAACAGGGATATCCAGACCCGCTGTGACGATTCGCTGTGCTGGGTGCTCGGCGGCGCGGAATATTTTGCCCGCCGTTCAAGGGGCTATGTACCGTTTCCGATAACCGTCGGGGAGGAGCTGCTGCCGCTGCTTGCCTGCGGCGCGGAGCAGAAAGCGAGCTTCTGCCTGTCAAAGGGCAGCTATGTTTTCCCGAGCCAGCATATCGGTGATCTGAAGAATTTTGAGACGCTGGAAAATTATACCGGACAGATAAAACATTTCCAGCGCCTGTTTGATATAAGACCGCAGGCCGTGGTCTGCGATCTGCACCCAGACTATATGTCCACGGAATATGCTTCCGCGATAGCCGAGGAAGAAAGCCTGCCGCTCATAAAGGTTCAGCACCACCATGCGCACATGGCTGCCTGTATGGCCGATAATGGTCAGAATGGGTCGGTGATCGGCCTTGTGTGGGACGGCACCGGACTCGGTACGGACGGCACGATATGGGGCGCGGAGTGCCTCATTGGGGACTATTCCGGCTTTGAGCGCTTCGGCAGTATTCTGCCCATTCCGCTCATCGGCGGGGACAGGGCAGTCAAGGAGACTGACCGCGTCGCCTTCGCACTGCTCGACGCTTCCGGCTGCGATACCGGGAGCATCGAAAAAGCGGAGATATATAAGGCTGTGCTTGATTCCGGGCTCAACTGCCCTGTGTCCTCAGGCATGGGACGGCTGTTTGACGGCGTCGCTGCGATCCTTGGGATAAAGACGCTGTGCAGCTATGAGGGGCAGGGGGCTGTCCTGCTTGAAGCCGCCGCTGTAGAGGACGGAGAAGTCTACCCATTTGCCCTTGAAGGGGAGCCGCTGCGCTATGACTGGCGTGGGACGATCCGCGCGATATGCGCCGATATAGAGGCGGGGGTCGACACTGGGCGCATAGCCGCCCGGTTTATGAACACGCTCATTGAAATGGCTGTGCGCCAGTGCTGCGCCGCGCGGGAAGCGAGCGGAATAGACGTTGTTGCGCTCTCAGGCGGCAGCTTCCAGAATATGTATATAATGTCGCGCCTGCCGGGAAGACTGGAAAAAGAGGGCTTCCGTGTGCTGAGGCACAGGCGCGTTTCGACGAATGACGAGGGGCTTTCACTCGGCCAGCTGATGATAGCCGCCGCGAAGCTCGAAAAATAAGGAGAAAAAGATATGTGTTTGGCAGTACCGCTGAAGCTTGTTGAAATACACGGAAATTCCGCCATAGGCGAAGCTCTCGGCATGACGCGCGAAATTCGCGTCGACTTCATCCCGGAGCCGAAGGTGGGGGACTACGTTATGGTACATGCCGGGTTTGCGATAGACCGGCTCGATGAACAGCAGGCGCAGGAGGATATTGGCGCTTGGAAAGAGGTGCAGGATGCCCTCGGCTGATATGCACACAGGTGAGATCATCTCCGCGATAGAGCGTCTGGACTTGGGCGAGATACGGCTCATGGAGGTATGCGGGACGCATACGATGTCCATCGCAAAGTCCGGCCTGCGCTCGATGCTCCCGAAAAATATAAAGCTCCTGTCAGGCCCCGGCTGCCCGGTCTGCGTAACGCCCCCGGAGGTCATCGACGCGGTGCTGGAGCTTGCCATGGAGAAGGACGTTATCATCACCACCTACGGCGATATGCTGCGCGTTCCCGGCAGCACACCGGGCGACAGCCTGCAGCGCCGCCGCGCCATGGGCGCGAGGGTGCAGATGGTCTACTCCCCGGTGGACGCGGTGCAGCTTGCAAAGGAGAACCCGGATAAGCAGGTGGTGTTTCTCGGCGTCGGTTTTGAGACTACCGCGCCGGGGACTGCCGCCGCAGCGCTGACAGCGGCGGAGCAGAGGGTGGAGAATTTCTCCCTCTGGTCGATGCTCAAAACTGTGGAGCCCGCGCTGCGCGCGCTCATGGCCATGCCGGATTTCAATATCGACGGCTTTATCTGCCCGGGTCACGTGGCCACCATAATCGGTGTGAAGGGATTTAGATTCCTCCCGGAGGAATATTCAATGCCGGCGGTCATCGCGGGCTTTGAACCGGAGGACATTCTCCGCGCGGTGTACAGGCTCGCAAAGCAGATCGCCGAGCAGAGCCCGAAGATAGAGAACGAGTACCGCAGGGCGGTCACCGAAAACGGCAACCCCCTTGCGCAGAACATGATGAACACCTGCCTGCGCCGCCGTGCCGATAACTGGCGCGGCCTTGGGCTTATCCCGGACAGCGGACTTGAACCGGCTGCCGTGCTTGAAAGGCTCGACGCGGAAAAGCGCTTCGGCATAAGCTGTGTGGAGAAGCCGAAGCCGACTGCCTGCCGCTGCGGGGACGTTATCTGCGGGCGCATTGCCCCTGAGCAGTGCCCGATGTTCGGCGGACGCTGCACACCGGAGGACCCGGTGGGGCCGTGCATGGTATCCTCGGAGGGAGCCTGCGCCGCGGCGTATAAATACGCGGGGGTGTGACTTATATGGACGAAATAATTACATTAGATTACGGCAGCGGCGGTAAAAAGACCGCCCGCCTGATAGAAAAGCTGATAGTCCCGGCACTGTCAAACCCGGCGCTGGACGCCTTGGGCGACGGCGCGATAGTAGTGGGCGCAGAGAAGCTCGCTTTCTCGACTGACAGCTTCGTCGTCGACCCGATATTTTTCCCCGGCGGAGATATCGGCAAGCTCTCCGTCTGCGGCACGGTGAACGACCTTGCAATGTGCGGCGCTGTGCCGAAGTATTTGAGCTGTTCTTTTATTATAGAAGAGGGGCTGCCGGCAGAGGACTTGGAAAAGATAGTCGAGTCCATCAGATGCACGGCTGAGAGAGCCGGTGTGCAGGTCGTGACGGGGGACACAAAGGTCGTCGAGCGCGGCAGGGGAGATAAGATATATATCAACACCGCCGGTATCGGCTTTGTGAAATACCCCGGTCTCAGCCCGAAAAACCTGAGAGACGGGGACACCGTGATAGTCTCCGGCATGGTCGGTGACCACGGAACGGCCATCATGCTCGCACGAAGCGGCATGATGCAGGGTGAGATAGCTTCCGACTGCGCGCCGCTGAACGGCCTGTGCGAAGCCATCCTCGGCACCGGTGCCGAAGCCCGCGTCCTGCGCGACCCGACGCGCGGCGGAGTTGCAACGACGCTCAATGAATTCGTTGAGGGGACAACGCTCGGAATAGAGCTGTACGAGGATAAAGTTCCGGTTCGGGATCAGGTTCGCGCAGCCTGCGATATGCTCGGCCTTGATCCGCTCTACTGCGCGAATGAGGGCAAGCTCCTTGCCGTCGTTGCAGCGGATGACGCGGAGCGGGTGCTGAGTTCTATGCGCGAAACGGAAGAGGGGCGCGACGCTGCGATCATCGGCAGAGTCAGCACCGGTTATCCCGGAAAGCTCGTCATGGACACGGCCTTCGGGGGAAAGCGCATCCTCCAGAAGCTCACGGGAGCGCAGCTTCCGAGAATTTGCTGAAAATAAAAAATTAAAATAAAAGGAAAATCAGAGAGGTGAAACGGATGCAGGAGTACAAAAAGACCGTGATCACAAAAGATCAGGTCGTACCCATAGCGGAAAAAATGCGCAAGGCCGGCAATGCCCTTGTGATGATCCACGGCTTCATCGACAACGATGGGCAGATGGACGTCTCATGGGACTATGCCGTAGACCCGGCGATCGAGTCCTATCACGTGATAGGCGAGACGGTGCTTCCGTCGATCGGCGAGCTCTACGACACGGCGGCGACGTGGCCGGAGCGCGAGCTCAACGAGCTGTTCGCGATAGAGTTCGAGGGACTTGACGTGTCGCAGCGGCTCTTCCTGCCGGAGGATATGCTCGAAACACAGGGCAAGGGCCAGATAATGGTCATGCCGCTTTCGGAGCTTCGGCAGAAAAACATTGAGGAGGGAACGAAATGAGCTACATTGTCCCCATCGGCCCGTACCATCCCGCGCTTGAGGAGCCGATACACGCAAAGCTCTATACCGAGGGCGAGGTCATCAAGGACGCGGAGGTCTTTGTCGGCTATAACCACCGCGGCATAGAGAAGCTCGCCACCGAGCGCAACGCTATCCAGACTCTTGTTCTGGTCGAGCGCGTCTGCGGTATCTGCTCCCACTCCCATGCACTGACCTACGCCATGTGCGTGGAGAACATCAACGGCATTGAGGTGCCGAAGCGCGGCCAGTATATCCGCGTCATCACCGCGGAGCTGGAGAGGCTGCATTCGCACTTCCTGTGGCTCGGCATTGCATGTCATATTATCGGGCATGACAGCATGTTCATGCACATCTGGGATGAGCGCGAGCTTGTTATGGATCTGCTGGAGAAGATGACGGGCAACCGAGTGAACTACGCCATGGTGACTGTCGGCGGTGCAAGGCGCGATATAGATGATGAGCTTCGCCGCGAGCTGCTCGAAGCCTGCGATAAGCTCAAAGCTCCGCTCGACCGCATCACTGAGATTGCCCTGACCGATAAGACAATCGCGATGCGCACCAAGGGCGTCGGCGTACTTCCGAAAGAGGACGCGCTGCGCATGGGAGCCGTCGGACCCCACGCGAGAGCATCCGGGGTGAAGGTCGATGTCCGCAAGGACGCGCCCTATTCCTCATATGAAGATTTTGATTTTGACGTGCCTGTCGTCGAGAGCGGCGACGTGTTTGCCCGCGTGGTCGTGCGCGCGCTCGAATGCTATGAGAGCATCAAGATCATCCGCCAGGCGCTTGAGAACCTGCCCGCAACGCCCATCAACCTCGGCAATAAGCTCATCAAGATACAGCCGGGTCAGGCGGTCTGCCGCCATGAGGCGCCGCGCGGCCAGCTCAGCCACATGGTAGTGGGCGACGGTTCGTTCAATAACCACCGCGTCAGCATCCACGTGCCGAGCTATAAGAACACGCCGACCGTCCCGTTCATGCTCCGCGGCAACACCGTTGCGGACGCGGGACTCATCATCGCAAGCATAGACCCATGCTTCAGCTGCCTCGACAGATAAGATGCACGAGCTTGCACTGACAGAGGGGATAATCAGCATAGTCGAGTCCGAAAAGAAAAAGCACGGTTTTGAGAGAGTCAGCGAGATAAGCCTGAAGCTCGGCGAATACTCCGGGGTGATACCGGAGTGTATGGAGGAGTTTTTCCCGATCGCCTCAAAGGGCACGGCGGCTGCCGGGGCAAAGCTGCGCTTCGAAAAGGTGCCGGCGCAGTTCAAGTGCCGCGGATGCGATTGGCACGGCGGCCTTGAAAAGGGGAGCTTTGCCTGCCCGGAGTGCGGCGGAGAAAACCTCCAAATGACCGCGGGACGCGAATTCTATGTTGAAAACATCAAAGTCGAATAGACAACGGATAGATAATAAACTTCAAAGGAAGGAGAGATGATCTCTTGCAGAAAACACGGTTTACATCGGTGCTGTCCACATTCATCGTCTGCTACGTGTTCTGGATTCTTCTCACATGGTCACTGTCTCCGGAGGAGCTTGCGGCGGGAGCCGTCGTCAGCTTTTTCGTAGCGCTGTTCTCAGCAAAATACTTTATACATGAAAACGCCGGGTGGCTCTTCAGACCGGACAAGTTCTTCGCCCTGCTGGCATATTTTGTGGTTTTCCTCGGCCTGCTCATCAAGTCGAACCTCAATGTTGCAAAGTGCTGCTACAAGGGCTGCAAGGACGTGTATCCCGGCATCGTAAAGATACCGACGAAGCTCAAGGGCGACTACGCGCAGGCGATGCTCGCAAACAGCATCACCCTCACGCCGGGCACGATAACCCTCGACATCATCGAGGAGAACGGAGAGACGGCTTACTATGTACACTGCCTTGACGTGTCCCAGTACGAGGATAAGAACTTCTACTACACGGACGAGGACGGCAAAGAGAAGCCGCTGCCGCTCCACAGGAGCCGCGAGGACGCCGGAGAGGACATCAAAGGCACGATGGAAAAATGGATCAGGAGGATCTGGGAATGATTGACATTTTGATTTTTGCCGTCATTTATGCGCTGCTGGCCGCTGGGAACCTGATCAGACTTGTGAAGGGCCCAACGGGCGCTGACAGAATGGTCGCGGCGGACAGCATGGATATTCTTGTCGCCTGCGCAATGGTGCTCTTTTCCATATACAGCGGGAGAGGCATATATCTTGACATAGCCATCATCACGGCGATGCTCGGCATACTCAACACCATGCTCGTCGGCCGTTATCTTGATACGGGAAGGTGGCACAAGAAATGATACTGCGTATTATCATAGACGTACTTATAGCGGTGAGCCTGTACTTTGCCATAGCCGGGACGATCGGCATAAACAAAATGCCGGACACTTTCTCCCGTATGCAGGCGAGCACGCTCATCACCACCCTCGGCGTTCTCGGCGCAAACATCGGCGCCATACTCTATGCCATATTCATCATGCACAACGGCGCGGCTGCGGTGAAGATCGCGGTCATCGCGGCGCTCGTCATCGCGGTGAACCCGATCGGCGCGCACGCTATTGCCAAGGGCGCTTACCGCTCTGGCGTCAGACCGGAGCGCAAGATGGAAATGGACGATTTTAGGAGGGACTTCGATGAGTGAACTTGTTGTTATCTTAAATGCCCTCATACTTTTAGGCGTTGTTGTCTCCGCGATACTCGCGGTGCACTGTGAAAAGCTGCTCTCCTCCGTTATTGCCCTCGGCGTCACCGGCATATTCGCCGCGGCGGAGTTTCTGCTGCTGCATGCGCCCGACGTTGCGATATCCGAAGCGGCGGTCGGCGCGGCGCTGACTCCCCTTATCTTCATCGTGACGATCAAGAAGCTCAAGGGAGGGGACGACAAATGAAGAAATTCCTCACTATCGTCTGCCTTGCGGCGTTCCTCATTGCGGGAGTTTTTGCCGCGGTGGAGATGGCGCAGCTGCCGCGTACATACGACGGGGCCAACGCCAAGGTATCTCCCTACGAGCTGATGCAGGATCCTGAGGCCTATGACGATTCCGAGGCCGACGGCGCGGCTGCCGCAATCGTCCAGCAGAACCTTGCAAAGACCCACGCCGTGAACGATGTCACCTCGATAGTCTTCGACTTCAGAGGCTATGACACGATGGGCGAGTCTTTCATAATGATACTCACGGTTTCCTCCGTTATCATTCTGCTGAGAAAGACCAAGGCCGAAAAAGAAAAAATGAAGGAGGAGCGAGATGGAAAGATACACAGATAACGTCACCATCAAGCGCGTTATAACCCGCTGCGGCTGTGACAGGATCATTCCGCTTTGCCTCGTATATATCTTTTATATTATGCTCCATGGCCACCTGACCCCGGGCGGCGGCTTCCAGGGCGGTATACTCACCGTTGCCGTCGTGCTGCTCATCTATCTTGCCCACGGTTATGAGGAGACCAAGCGTGCCCTGCACCCGAACCTTACCCATAAGCTCGAAGGCGTCGCGCTGATGCTGTATGTCGTCCTCGCGTTCGTCGGCGTTGTCCTCGGCGCGAGCTTCTGCCAGAACGTGTTCTATTACCACGGCGATATAGGCGCGCTCTTCAGCAGCGGCACAGTGTTCTGGATGGGCGAGACTGTCGCGTTCGACGTGTTCACCGCGGCTGTGACGCTCTCCATCGGTATGCTCAGCGTTCTGTATCCGCAGGATATAGACAACCTGAAGTGAGGTGGCAAGTATGATTACGATGAACTATATTGCTTCGTTCTTCCTGATCTTTTTGGGATTATACTGCATCGTTGTAAAGCACAACGCGGTCAAGACCGTCATCGGCCTGTGCGTCATGGACTACGGCGTGAACATCTTCCTTATCTCCGTCGGCTATGTGCCGGGCGGCACCGCGCCCATTTTCACGCAGGGCGAGATAACCGCGGCAAGCTACTTCGTCGACCCGATACCGCAGGCGCTGACCCTCACGAGCATAGTTATCGGCGCGTGCGTCACGGCGATGAGCCTTGCGATAGTCATGCGTCTCGACGAACAGTACAAGACCCTTGACACCAGAGAGATAAGGAGGCTGCACGGATGATCCTTGATTATCACCATCTCCCGATCTGCGCGATAATGCTGCTGTTCTTCGGCGCGTTCTTTATCACGACCTTCGGCACCCGCGGCGGCGTGAGAAAGATAGTGTCAATGATCGCATCCGCTGCGAGCCTTGCCTGCCTTATCGCGCTCATAAAGCCGGTAATGATAGACGGAGAGATAATCTCCTACTGGCTCGGCAACCGCAGCATCGCCGGCGGCTACGCGATAGGCATCGCGATAGAGGTCGACGCGCTGAGCCTGTTCTTCGGGCTGCTCGTCGGTATCGCGGCCTTTGCCGCCTGCCTTTACAGCCTGGACTATATAACCCATGACGCGCATCAGGTGCAGTATTACACACTGCTGCTTATGACATCCGGCGGCGTTCTCGGCATGGTGCTGACGGGCGATATCTTCAATATGTATATCATGGTGGAGATACTCACCATAGGCGCGGTCGGCCTGACGGCGTACCGCAGCAAGAGCGAGGGCGCTCTTGAGGCGGCGTTCAAGTACCTTGTCGTCGGCTCCATCGGCTCGGCGTTCATCCTCACGGCGATAGTGATGCTCTATGCCGAGGCACATACGCTGAACCTCGCGCAGCTGTCCGTGCTGCTGCCGGGCATGCTGGGCTCCGGCAGAATGAAGATAGCTTTCGCGCTGCTGCTCGCCGGCTTCTCGACCAAGGCATTCATCGTGCCGTTCCATCCGCTTGCGGCGGACGCCCACGGCGCGGCTCCCGCATCTGTGTCGCTGCTCATATCGGGCGTGCTTACAAAGTCCGGCCTTTACGCGATCATCCGTCTGTGCTACTTCCTGTTCCAGGTCATGGACAAGGGGACGATGCAGTTCCTGCTCGTCTTCCTCGGCTGCGTTAGTATGCTCGTGTGCGTGACCATGGCGCTTGCGCAGCATGACTTCAAGCGTCTGCTCGCGTTCCACAGTATTTCCCAGATAGGCTACGTGCTCACGGCGGTTGGCCTTGCCACGGCGCTCGGCCTCTCCGCAGGACTTTACCACGCGATGAACCACACCATCTTCAAGGGCCTGCTGTTCCTTGCCGCCGGTGCCGTCATGCACCAGACCGGCACAGGCGACCTTGACCGCCTCGGCGGGCTTGCAAAGAAGATGCCGCACACGACGGTGATGTTCCTCATAGGCGCGTTTTCCATAAGCGGCCTGCCGCCGTTCAACGGCTTTGCCTCGAAGTGGATGATCTATCAGGCAATTTACCAGAAGGCCGTCGAGAGCGGGAATTTCCTGTTCGTGTTCGCACTTATCGCGGCGCTCGTGACCTCGGTGCTGACGCTCGCGTCCTTCGTCAAGGTCAGCCAGAGCGTGTTCTTCGGCCAGCTCTCCGTCGAGTTTGAGAACACCGAGGAAGCGCCGATAGGCATGCGCATCGCAATGGGGCTGCTTGCGGCTCTCTGCGTTATCACCGGCCTTTTCCCGAACCTCGTCACCGCTTTCCTTACCGAGCCCGCGGCGACCGCCGCGCTGAATGCTGGTAAGTACATAAGCGCGATGGGCTTTGACACCACGCTTGCTGCTCCCGTTATAAGCTTTGTGAGCATGGGCGTCTGGGCACCGGTCAACTGGCTGCTCCTGCTGTGCATCACGCTGCTTGCGATAACCATCGCGGCGGTCTCTACCCGTTATGATGCGGCGAGGACTGCTGAGAGCGTGACCGACACCAAGTACCAGCTCTTCTATGGCGGCGAAAAGAACGTGTATTCTCAGGTCGGCGGCGAGGATCTCTTCTGGGGGCTCAAGCACAACTGGCGTCACTATTTCGATTTCATGCACAGGCTGCACAGCGGCGTTGTCAACGATTACGCGCTGTGGGCGGTCATAGACGTGACGGTCATCATGGCCTTCATGCTGATAGCGCTTTAAGGGGGTGGGAAATATGATGAAAGATATTATCGTCACGGCTCTGTATAACCTTGGCTACATCCTCATTTTCCCCGGCTTCCTGTTCTGCTTCTTCGCGGGGCTGCTGCTGTGCGGCATTGACCGCAAGCTCGTGGCCAAGATGCAGAAGCGCGTCGGCCCGCCGGTGCTCCAGCCGTTTTATGATTTCTTCAAGCTTTGCGGCAAGGAGTGCATCGTTCCCGCCGCGGCATCAAGGACGATGTTCCTCATGGCTCCGCTGGTAGGGCTCGCGGCGCTCGTCGTGATACAGCTGTTTATTCCGGTGTTCACTTTCACCGCGTTTTCGCAGGTCGCGGATATCATCGTCATCCTCTACCTGCTGCTTATCCCGGCCATGTCCGCCATGCTCGGCGGCGCGGCCAGCGGCTCACCCTACGCGGGCGTCGGCCTCAGCCGCGAGATGGTCACTATCATCTCCTGTGAGCTGCCGCTGGTGCTGGTGCTGCTGTCGGTGGCAAAGACTGTGGGCGACGCGATGGGCACGGGGCTGTGCTTCTCACTGACGGATATTGCCCTGTATCAGGCGGCAAACGGCAGCCTGATCCTCAAGGCGAGCATGATCCCCGCTGCCGCGGCGATGCTGCTCATAATCCCCGGCGAGACCGGCAACCACCCCTTTGACGCGGCCGAGGCCGAGACGGAGATATGCGAGGGCATGCTTGCCGAATACAGCGGCGCGCCGCTTGGCGTATATAAGCTCAACCACGCCATCAAGATGCTCACGCTTACAAGCCTGTTCGTGGCGCTGTTCCTCGGCGGGATCGGCGGCGGGATCGAAAAGCTCGTCGCGCTCATCGGGCTCACCGGCGGCGCCGCCGCGGGCATGACGATGCTGCTGGGCATAGTCATACTCCTGCTGCTGTGCATCGCGCTGACGGCAGTGAGCATATCCTTCGTCCACGCAATCACCGCAAGGCTCAAGATAGAGCAGATATTCAAATACTACTGGACCGTTGTCTCCGGCCTTGCGCTCATAAGCCTTGTGCTGGCATGGTACGGTATGTAAGGAGGTGCGGGAATGTTTAAGAAACTTATCGAGGAGAGCACCGGCAAATCCCCGTGGCTTTTCCACATCAACGCCGGTTCCTGCAACGGCTGCGATATTGAGCTTGTCTCCGTGCTGACCCCGCGCTACGATGCGGAGCGTCTTGGCTTTAAACTGACCGGTACCCCGCGCCATGCAGACATCGTCGTGGTCACGGGGCCTGTCACAAAGCAGTCCCTGCCGCGTGTGCTGAGCGCGATCTCTCAGGTTCCCGAGCCGCGCTGCATAGTAACGATGGGTTCGTGCCCGCAGTCGGGCAACGTCTTCAAAGGCAGCTACTCCGTAGCGGGTCCCCTGAGCAAGTACGTCCATGTCGATGTCGACGTGGCAGGCTGCGCGCCCAAGCCCGAGGCCGTCATAGACGGGCTCGCACTGGCGGCAAAAATACTTCAGGAGAAGAGGGGGAAGATGTAATGGATTTCCCGTTTGCGAGAGAAGCGATATCGAAGCTCTTCAGTAAATCCAGCTGCAATATGTACCCCGCCGTGCCGAGCGAAGCCGCGCAGAATTACCGTGGGCGCATCGCTTACCGTGCCGATAAGTGCATCGGCTGCGGCATGTGCGAGCGTGTCTGCGCCAGCGGCGCGATCACCAGGACGATAGAAAAGGGCGAGGACGGTCAGGGCGATAAGGTCACGCTGACCTTTAACCTCGGCTCCTGCACCTTCTGCGCCACCTGCGCCGATTTCTGCAGCCGCCACGCCATTACGCTCACCCGCGACTATCACATGATCGCGACCAAGGAAGAGGATCTGCTCGTGACCGGCAGCTTCATAAAGGCTCCGCCGAAGAAGCCCGCCGCGCCCGCGTCGGAGAAGAGCGCGGAAGCCTCCAATGTCAAGCCGCGCGGTGACGGTAAGCCTGCCTGTGATGAGAGCAGGTGCGTTCATTGCACGCTCTGCGCGAAGAAGTGCCCCGCGGACGCGCTGACCGTTGACAGAGCCGCCAAGACCTGGACGCTCGATGAGGACAAGTGCATCGGCTGCGGCACCTGCGCCGAGGCCTGCCCGAAGAACGCAATAGTTATCTGAAAATTATCTTATATCCCCCGGATCGGCTCTGACGCTCCGGGGGATAATTATGCAGTTTGTACGGTTTCGGTTTACATCTGAGCGAAATAAAGAATTTGTTTGTGGGAAAAATAAGTGAATCGGTTACCGACAAAAATGAGATTGCGTTCGCGCTGAAAAATATGTATAATAATAGTCGGCAGCCGTGCGGCCGCCGAACGATCGTAAGTATAAGGAGCATATAACATGGACAAGGCAAAGGAAAAACAGCTTATGCTGACAGCCGCCAAGGCGCGTATGCTTTGCGTTGAGGCGGTGTATACCGCGGCGTCCGGGCATCCGGGCGGCTCGCTCTCCTGCATCGATGCGCTGACGGAACTGTATTTTGATGAAATGAATATAAACCCCGCTGACCCCGCATGGGAGGACAGGGACAGGTTCGTGCTCTCCAAGGGGCACTGCTCCCCGGCGCTATATTCCGTGCTCGCACTCAGGGGATATTTCCCCACGGAGGATATAAAGCTCTTCCGCTCGATAAAGGCGCACTACTCGGGACACCCCGATATGCGTCATGTCCCCGGTGTGGATATGTCCACCGGCTCTCTCGGCCAGGGGCTGAGCGCCGCCGTCGGCATGGCTCTCGCCGCAAGGCTCTCGGGCAAGAGCTATCGCACCTACGCCATCTGCGGCGACGGTGAGATCGAGGAAGGCCAAATATGGGAGGCCGCGATGTCCGCGGCAAAGTGGAAGCTCGATAACCTCTGCGCGTTCGTGGACGTGAACGGGCTTCAGATAGACGGCGCGACGGCGGATGTCATGCCCGCCGAGCCGCTGGATAAGAAGTTTGAGGCTTTCAACTGGAACGTTATTTCCGTCGACGGGCATGACTTCTCCCAGCTTGCCGATGCGCTGGCGAAGGCCAAAGAGACCAAGGGCAAGCCGACGATGATCCTCATGCACACCGTGAAGGGTAAGGGCGTGTCTTTCATGGAAAATCAGGCCGGGTGGCACGGCAAGGCTCCGAACGCCGAGCAGTACGCGCAGGCAATGAGCGAGCTTGAAGCCCGCGTTAAAGAACTGGAGGTGCTCTGAAATGGCAGGAAAGATAGCAACACGCAATGCCTACGGCGAGGCTCTCGCTGAGCTTGCCGACAAGTACCCGCAGCTCGTTGTGCTGGACGCCGACCTTGCAGGTGCGACGATGTCGAAGTTCTTCGCCGCGGCGCACCCCGAGAGATTCTTTGACTGCGGCATTGCCGAGGCCAACATGACCGATATCGCGGCTGGACTTTCGACCTGCGGCTATAAGCCCTTTACGAACACCTTTGCCATATTTGCGGCGGGGCGCGCGTATGAGCAGGTCAGAAACTCCATCGCGTATCCGCACCTCAACTGCACTGTAGTCGGCTCGCACGGCGGCGTTTCGGTCGGCGAGGACGGCGCGACCCATCAGTGCATCGAGGACTTCGCGCTCATGCGCGCGCTGCCCGGCATGCTGGTGTGCTGCCCCTGTGACGGCCATGAGATGCGCCTCGCGGTCGAAGCGCTCATCAACTATAACGGCCCGGCGTATCTGCGCCTTGCAAGACCCGCGACCGAGATCATCACCGACGAGATCGCCGGTTACAGCTTCGAGCTCGGCAAGGGCGCGACTCTGCGCGGAGGCAAGGACGTCACGATAATCGCGACCGGCATTATGGTGCCGCAGGCGATGAAGGCTGCCGAGGCGCTGGAGAATGACGGCATTTCCGCCCGCGTTATCGATATGCACACCATCAAGCCCCTTGACGCGGAGCTTGTCGTGAAGGCTGCGAAGGAGACGAGCTGCATCGTCACCGCAGAGGAGCACTCCGTTATCGGCGGGCTCGGCAGCGCCGTGTGCGAGCTTCTGAGCGAGACCTGCCCCACGCCGGTGCTGCGCCTCGGCGTGAACGATGAGTTCGGCCGCAGCGGCAAGGCGGCTGAGGTGCTCGATTACTTCAATCTCAACGCCGAGGGCATCGCCGCCAAGGCTCGCGAGGCTGTAAGGCTCAAGTAAAATTACCTTGTGATAGTCAAAAAATCATCCCCGTCCAGCCGGACGGGGATGATTTTTTTGAACCTATATAACTGTAGACGCAATTACTTCTCAAGCGCTTTCATAAAGCTCTCGATGACCTTGACTGCGCCGTCAACGCCGATGCGGCTGCTGTCGATGCACAGGTCGTAGTTGCCGCTCTCGCCCCAGATCTGGTCTGTGTAATACTTGTAGTAGCTGGAGCGGTCCTTATCGACCTCGCGGATGAGCTTCTTTGCCTGATCCTCGGTGAGGTTCTTGCGCTTCATCATCGTCTTGATCCTGAATGGCATATCGGCCATGATGAATACGCGCAGAACATCGTCACGGTTTCTGAGCACATAGTCCGCGCAGCGCCCGACGAAGATGGCGTTGCCCTTGTCGGCAAGGCTGCGTATCGTGTCGAACTGCGCCGTTGCTATCTGGAGATTCAGGCGGAAGCCTTCGTTCATGCCTATGTAATGCGGCGTCGGTACGATGTACGAGGACACGCGCTTTTCATCATAGGTGTCGAGTATCTCCTTGCTGAAGCTGGAGTTCTCCGCCGCGTGGTCGACTATCTCCTTATCGTAGCAGGTGTAGCCAAGCGCGTCAGCCAGTGCTCTGGCGATATCGTGCCCGTTGCTGCCGTGCTGTCTTCCCAGTGTAATTATCATAAAAAACGCCTCCGTTTTTAGAATTTCACTGTATAAAATATACCACGCCTCCGCGTAGTTTTCAAGCCTTTTATGCCATAAGGACAAGTGCGGCGCTCCGCGCGCATATACTGCTTCCGTACCAACAATTGTCAGGCGTGTGTGTCCTTGTCGATTGATGGTAAAACAGGAGGCAGACCATGATAAGACGCCGGAGACTCATATACAACACCGCCCTGCTGACGGTCTCATCCCTGCTGATGAGCTGCATCGGCATGGCCTTTCAGGTCTGGCTCGTCGGGCGCATCGGCTCGGCCGGCATCGGACTTTATCAGCTTGTCCTCTCGGTAACGAATCTGCTTGCGACCTTTGCTATCTCCGGTATCCGCTTTGCCTCGACGCGCCTTGTCTCCGAGGAGCTGGGGCTCGAAAACCCCGGCGGCATCCGCTCCGCGATGCGCCGCTGCCTTGGCTACGCGTCGTTTTTCGGTGCGGCGGCGGGCGCGATAATGTGGCTTTTAGCGGAACCGATAGGCTTTCTCTGGATAGGCGATGCGCGCACAGTTATGTCGCTCAGGCTCTCGGCGATAAGCATGCCCTGCATCTCACTGTGCTCGTCCGTGTCCGGGTACTTCACCGCCTGCGGCCGCGTCTGGAAGCCGACGCTTGTCCATTTTGCCGAGCAGCTTTTGGGCATCGCCCTCGTCGCGGTGTGCCTGAGCGCCGTCCCCGCCGGGGACATTGAAAAAAGCTGCGCCGCCGTCACTCTCGGCAGGGTGGCGGCGGACGTGATAAGTCTTATTCTTATGGGTATCGTCTATCTTGCCGACCGGCACCGGCATTATGGGGAGCCTGCCCCGTCGGGCGGACTTACCGCGCGCATGCTGCGCATCGCCGTGCCGCTTGCGGTGTCGGCCTACGCGAGGAGCGCGCTCTCCACGCTACAGCACCTGCTTGTCCCGCGCGGGCTGAAGTCCGTCGGGTACTCTGCCGACGGCGCGCTCTCGGGCTACGGCGTCATACAGGGCATGGTGCTGCCGATCATCTTTTTCCCGTCCTGCATCATGGCCGCGGCTGCGGAGCTTATAGTCCCGGAGCTTACCGAGGCACAGGTGCAGGGAGACGGGGAGGGCATACACCGCGCGTCGCGCTCGCTGCTGCGCCTGAGCCTCGGCTTTTCCGGAGCTGTCGCGGCGTTTATGTTCGTCTTTGCCGACAGCCTCGGCCTTGCGATCTATGACAGCGCGGAGGCCGGAGCCTATATCCGCGTTCTCGCGCCGCTTATCCCCGTCATGTATACCGACATGACCGTGGACGGCTGCCTCAAGGGTCTGGGGCAGCAGGTGTGGAGCATGGCCATCAACATCCTTGACGCGGTACTGGGGCTTGTACTCGTCTGGACGCTCCTGCCGGTGTATGCGCTGCACGCCTATATCGGGATAATCTATTTCACCGAAGCCGTGAATTTTATTTTGAGCATCCTGCGTCTGCGGCGGGTGCTGAACCGCCGCGGCGGCTGACGCGCTTGGCGTCGTTCCTGTGCAGGATGGGGGAGATGCGCTTATACAGCAGGAAGGTCAGCACCGAGACGACGATGCCCTTGAGCAGATTGAACGGGACGACCGCGAAAAGCACCAGTGTGCTGACGCTGTTTATCGCGCCGTTCACCGCCGTGCCCATGCCGACTATCGTGTCGAGCGGCAGGCCGAACAGCTCCGAGAACTTCGGCAGCAGATAAATCGCGTTGAAGGCGCTGCCGAACACGGTCATGATGAGCGTGCCGACGGCCATGCCGATGAGCGCGGTCTTCTTGCCGGGCCTTGCGTGGTAGATCATGCTTGCCGGGAGGATGAACGTGCAGCCGACGACGAAGTTTGCAAAGTCGCCGACGTAAGCGGTGGTCGTGCCTTTGAGCAGGAGCTTTACGATGACCTTCAGCAGCTCCGTCGCGGCACCCGCCACAGGGCCGAGGTAGAATGTGCATATCAGCACCGGCATCTCACTCAGGTCGAGCTTATAGAAGCCCGGCGCGAAGAACAGCGGTATCTCAATGAGCATCAGCACGCCCGACATGCAGGCGAACATCGCCGTGTAGCTTATATAGTGCGTGCTCGAAAAGCTCTTTTTGTCATGGCAGACGTACTTTTCAAACAGCGCTGCGACGATGAATATCGCCGCGATTATCATAACGCAGCTGAGCACAAAGCTAAGGTTTTCCATAATGTACCTCCGGAATAAAAAAATATACCTGAAGATCGAAATCTTCAGGCACAGAAAAAATATATGTTAAACCGCATTGTGAGCGCTCACAATGACGGCCTGACATCTTCTTTCATCCAGACTGTAACTGTCGGTCCCGGAGTTGCACCGGGTCAGCCTTACGGCTCGCGGACTTTACCGCCGATCGGGAATTTCACCCTGCCCTGAAGATAGTCTTAGTATAGCACTCTTGTTTCCGCTTTGCAAGAGCCTTTTAATAATTTTCTTGCGCAGCGGGGAAATATGTCGTACAATCACATTATAGAAAATCAGATGGGAGGGCGCGGAGCGTGTACGATAAAGAGAAGACCTGCTGCTTTACGGGGCACCGTCCCGCAAAGCTCCCATGGGGCTCGCGCGAGAGCGACCCGCGCTGCGCGGAGCTGAAGCTTGAGCTTGCCGCGCGGATCGAGGCAATATACGAGCTTGGCTACAGGCACTTTATCTGCGGCATGGCCATCGGCTGCGACACCTTTTTTGCCGAAGCGGTCATTGCCCTGCGCGAGCAGCATGGCGATATAACGCTTGAAGCGGCAGTGCCCTGCGGCAGCCAGCCCGATAAATGGACGAAGGCGCAGCGGCTGAGATATAATGAGCTCCTCAACCGCTGCGACACTGTGACCGTCCTGCAGTACGGATATACGGACGACTGCATGATGCAGCGCAACCGGTACATGGTCGACCGTTCATCACTGCTGCTTGCCTGCTTTGATGGCCGCCCAGGCGGCACGATGAGCACCATCGTCTATGCCGAGCGTCAGGGCCTCAAGACCGTGATAATTGAGCTGTGATAAAAAATAAGCCTCGCTGCAACGAATCGCAGCGAGGCCTTTGTGTGTTTTACCGGCAGATGAGTTCGCCGTTCTCGACGTCGACGGTGAGCGTCGCGCCGGCGGCGATATCGCCGGAGAGGATGCGGCGGGCGATAAGCGTCTCTACGCTGCTTTGCAAGTAGCGGCGGAGCGGACGCGCGCCGTAGAGCGGGTCATAGCCGCGCTCGATGATGAGCGCCTTTGCAGCGTCGGTGATCTCGAGCTTGAGGCTCTTGTCGGCAAGTCTCGCGCGCAGCCCCTCGACCATGATGTCGATGATGCCGTTGAGGTTATCCTTCGTGAGCGGGCGGAACATGATGATCTCATCCAGACGGTTCAGGAACTCCGGACGGAACGAGCGGTGCAGCTCGCCCATGACGGCCTCCTGCGCCGAGGCGGAGATACTGCCGTCAGGCTCAATGCCGTCGAGCAGGTACTGGCTGCCGAGGTTCGAGGTGAGGATGATTATCGTGTTCTTGAAGTCGACCGTGCGGCCCTGAGAGTCGGTTATGCGGCCGTCGTCAAGAATTTGCAGCAGGATGTTGAACACGTCCGGGTGAGCCTTTTCGATCTCGTCGAACAGCACCACGCTGTACGGTCTGCGCCGCACGGCCTCGGTGAGCTGGCCGCCCTCGTCGTAGCCGACGTATCCGGGAGGCGCGCCGATAAGACGCGAGACGGAGAACTTTTCCATGTACTCGGTCATATCGATACGCACGATGTTGTGCTCATCGTCAAACAGGCACTCGGCAAGGGACTTTGCAAGCTCCGTTTTGCCCACGCCCGTGGGGCCGAGGAACAGGAACGAGCCTATCGGGCGGTTCGGGTCAGCGATACCGGCGCGGGAGCGGAGTATCGCTTCCGTCACCTTCTGCACGGCCTCGTCCTGACCGACGACGCGTTTATGCAGGAAATCGTCAAGGTGCAGTATCTTCTCGCGCTCGCCCTCCATGAGCTTTGCAACAGGGATGCCAGTCCACTTGGAGACGATGGAGGATATCTCCTCCTCGGTCACAGTGTCATGCACCATGCTGCTGGCCTTGCGCTCCTCCGAGCGCTTCTCGGCCTCGGCGAGCTTCTTCTCAAGCGCCGGCAGGTCGGAGTACTTGAGCCTTGCGGCGGTCTCGTACTCGTAGCGCATCTGCGCGTTTTCAATGTCGGCGTGCATCTTTTCAATCTCGGCCTTGATCTTCTTGACCTCGTCGACGCTGCTCTTCTCGCTCTCCCAGCGGGACTTCATTTCGTTGAACTTATCCTTGAGGTTTGCAAGCTCCTCGCGCAGCTTGACGAGACGATCCTTGCTGAGCTGGTCGTCCTCCTTCTTCAGCGCCATCTCCTCAATTTCGAGCTGCATGATCTTGCGGCGGATATCGTCAAGCTCCGAGGGCATGGAGTCAATCTCCGTGCGTATCAGCGCGCAGGCCTCATCGACAAGGTCGATGGCCTTATCGGGCAGAAAGCGGTCGGTGATGTAGCGGTTCGACAGCGTCGCCGCGGCGACGAGCGCGTTATCGTGGATGCGCACGCCGTGGTAGACCTCGTAGCGCTCCTTGAGTCCGCGGAGGATGGATATCGTGTCTTCGACCGTCGGCTCGTTTACCATGACCGGCTGGAAACGGCGCTCAAGCGCCGCGTCCTTCTCGATGTACTTGCGGTACTCGTCAAGCGTGGTTGCGCCGATGCAGTGCAGCTCGCCGCGCGCCAGCATAGGCTTGAGGAGGTTGCCCGCGTCCATGCTGCCCTCGGTCTTGCCCGCGCCGACTATCGTGTGCAGCTCATCGATGAAGAGGATGATGCCGCCCTCGCTCTTGCGTATCTCTTCGAGCACGGCCTTGAGCCGCTCCTCAAACTCGCCGCGGTACTTTGCGCCGGCAATTAGCGCGCCCATGTCGAGGGAGAAGATAGTCTTGTCTTTCAGCCCCTCGGGCACGTCGCCGCGGACTATACGCTGTGCCAGCCCTTCGGCGATGGCCGTCTTGCCGACGCCCGGCTCGCCAATCAGGACGGGGTTGTTCTTCGTCTTGCGGGAGAGTATGCGGATCACGTTTCTTATCTCGGTATCACGCCCGATGACGGGGTCGAGCTCGTTTTCACGTGCGCGCTTCACAAGATCGGTGCCGTATTTGTTGAGCGCGTCATAGGTGCTCTCGGGATTATCGCCGGTGACGGGCGCGGTCTTTACCTTGCTCAGCTCCGTGGTGAAGGCGTTCTTCGTGATGCCGTGGGCGGAGAAGATGCGCTTTATCGCCGGGGTCGGCGCGGCAAAGATACCGATCATCAGGTGCTCGACGGACATGTATTCATCGCCCATCGACTTCGCGGCCTTCTCGGCGGCGGTGATGACGCGGCTTGTCTCATTGGAGATGTAGACCTCGGGGTTCCCGCTGACCTTCGGCAGGGCGGAAATTTCGCTGTCCAGCTCCGAGAGCAGACCGTTGCAGTCAACGCCCATCTTGCCGAGCAGGGAGGGGATGAGCCCGCCGTCCTGATCGACGAGGGCATAGAGCAGATGCTCCGGGGTTATATAGCTGTTATTGTTTTCCTGAGCCATGGACTGTGCGGTCTGGATGGCTTCAATGGTTTTCTGAGTGTAGTTCTGAGCGTTCATAAATGAGGCTCCTTTCCCGCATCAAATGTGGATTGATGTGTTTATGAGATAGGAATAGTAGGAGGCTTCGACGTCATGCGCGTCGAGCTTCCCGGCAAGGTAGGCTTTCATCAGCCTGTCGAAGAGCTTGATGTATTCCGACAGCGCCGAGGCGAGCTCATCGGTCGTGCAGTCCTTATCGGGCGCTGCGATCGAGCGGACGAATTTGCCGTCATAGAGCGCGTAGTCGATACTTGCGCCGGTGAGCGGCTTGAGGTGCGCATCCTCGATCTGCTTCCACAGACGGAAGAAAGATGTCATCGCGGAGATGAGCGCCGCCGACTGCGTACGGAATATCACCGAAAGCTGGCCGATGGACTCATCATGCCCGCGGTACAGCTCCACCTCGTACTTCACCGTCGGGCGGTACTTGTACTCCAGCGAGCTTTTCAGCGACATGGAGTAGCTGTTCGGCGAGAAGAACGGCACCAGCTCGCGCGACGGAGTCATCAGTGTCTCAATCGCGGAGAGCACATCGTTTATCCTGCGCTCAGGAGTGGTGTAGTTCACGTATTCTGCAAGTATCTGGTTTATCAGCGCCGAGCGGTTCGTGCCCATTCTGTGCGCCATCATATCGACCTCGCGGACGACCTCGTCGTTGAGCATCAGACTGTATAGAGTTTTCTTCATAGGTCACCGTCCCTTTTCTCTGAGTAAGCGACTCGCATCATCACTTACTTTGTGATCATATCATACACCCACTCGCAAAACTTGTCAAGCGGCGTATATAAATGTTCACACAAAATATATAATTTATTTTTCGAACAGGAAAGATAACTACGGCTTGATTTTTCCCGGAATATCGGTTATAATTACACAGCACATGGACAGGTATCGAAGTGGTCATAACGGCCCTGACTCGAAATCCTCCGCGGCTTAGGCTTTTTCGTCCACCCGTTTCCCTTTGTTTTCAAGGGTTTTCGCGGGTTCTAAAAACTAAATATTTCG
>ERZ857840.773-NODE-773-length-41973-cov-4.893435_pt1 | contig 41973 bp, 23 predicted proteins | sample MGYA00519760_ERZ857840 | MGnify/ENA primary metagenome ERZ857840 (study PRJEB31778, sample SAMEA3449371) | human gut metagenome | biome: human gut; feature: human-associated habitat; material: faeces | place: United Kingdom | collected 2010/2012 ... | reverse complement strand
CGTTCTGCCGGCTGTTCGGCGGCGACTGGTTCGCCGTGAGCATCGTCTTCACGGCCACGCTGCTGGGATTCTTCCTCCGCCAGCGGATGCAGGCCCGGGGATTCAATCACTATGTCATTTTCATCGCCTCGTCGTTCGCGGCCTCGATGTACGCCTCGGTGGCGCTGATGTTCGACACCACCTCCGAGGTGGCCCTCGCCACGAGCGTTCTCTTCCTCATTCCCGGCGTGCCGCTCATCAACGGCGTGATCGACATCGTCGAGGGGCACGTGCTGAACGGCATCGCCCGCCTTGCGTCGGCCCTGATGCTGATAATCTGCATCGCCATCGGGCTGTCGTGCACGCTGATGATCGTTAAAAACGGATTGCTATGATGCTGCCCGAAATTCTCTCCGACGGATTCTTCGCCGCCGTTGCGGCCATCGGCTTCGGGGCCATTTCCGATCCCCCGATGCGGGCCTTTCCGGTCATCGCGCTGCTGGCCGCCGTGGGCCATGCCCTGCGCTTCGTGCTGATGCAGGGCGGGGTGGACATCGCCACGGCGTCGCTCTGCGCGTCGGTCGTGATCGGCGTGGGCAGCCTCCTGCTGGGCGGCCGCATCCGCTGTCCGATGACCGTGCTGTTCATTCCGGCGCTGCTCCCGATGATCCCGGGCATGTATGCCTACAAGACGGTCTTCGCAACGATCATGTTCATGCAGCACCTGGGCGATGCGGCGGCCAGCGCCCAGTATTTGCAGGAGATTCTGCGCAATGGCTTCGTGACTTTCTGTGTGATCTTCATGCTGGCGGCAGGTGCCGCGGCTCCGATTTTCCTGTTTAACAAGCGCGCCCATTCGCTGACGCGCGACAAAAAACACATCTCCGAACAATGAATGTTTTCTGGCAGACGATCGCCGGCTATAATGCCGCTACATGGCCCTTGCAGGCATTGCTGGTCGTCGCGGGCATCGTGCTCACGGCGTTGCTGTACCGCCGGCCTTCGCCGCGCGTGAAGGTGGCGATGAAAGTTTATCTCGCCCTGCTCAACGGCTGGATTGCCGTGGCCTATTACCTCTGGGCCTGCGCCGAGCGTCCTTACAGCGGGGTGATGGCGCTGTTCTGGGGCGTGATGGCCGCCGTGTGGATTTACGATATTGCGGTGAATTACACCACGTTCGAGCGGACCCGCAAGCACGACCGCATCGCGTTCGTCTTCTACCTCATGCCGTTCGTCTACCCGCTCTTCTCGCTGCTGCGGGGATTGGAGTTCCCGATGGTCACCTCGCCCGTCATGCCCTGTTCGGTGGCGGTCTTCACCATCGGGCTGCTGCTCGCTTTCTCGAAACGGGTGAATCTGTTCGTGATTCTTTTCCTCTGCCATTGGGCGTTGGTGGGCTTTTCGAAGATCTATTTCTTCGGCATCCCCGAGGATTTGCTGTTGGCCAGCGCGTCGGTTCCGGCTCTGTACCTCTTTTTCAAGGAGTATATCGACCTCAATTTCCACCGCGACACCAAGCCCGACCTCCGGGTGATGAATTTCCTGTTGGCGGCCATGTGCACCGCCCTCGGGGTCTTCTTCTCCGTGACCATCTGGCAGCAGTTTATCGGTTAGAGGGCTGAAAAAATCCCTCCCGGATTTATTGCCGGGGCCCGTATAAAGGGCCCCGGCAAATGTTACCTGTTGCGCTCTTTCATTTCGAATCGGACCTTCGTTCCTTTCAGGAGTTCTTCATGGCAGATGAACGGTCGTTTGGAGACTTTGCCGTTGATTCGCATCTTTTCGATATACCTGTTTTCCGGGGAGTTCTCCGGGGCTTCGATCACGATGTCGTTTCCGTTTTCGAGGTGGATGGTCGCTTTCTTGAACAGCGGCGATCCTGCTGCGTATTCGTCCGAGGCGGGACATACGGGATAGAATCCCAAGGCCGAGAATACATACCATGCCGATGTCTGTCCGTTGTCCTCGTCTCCGCAGTATCCGTCGGGCTTGGGCGAATAGAGCCGGTCCATCACCTCGCGGGCCCACCATTGTGCCTTGGCGGGTTGCCCGCAATAGTCGTACAGATAAATCATGTGTTGCGCAGGTTGGTTTCCGTGGGCATAGTTGCCCATGTTCGCCACCTGCATCTCTGTTATTTCGTGGATGCGGACTCCGTAGTAGCTGTCGTCGTAGATCGGCGGCACGACGAACACCGAGTCGAGCATCTGCGTGAAGCCTTCGCGGCCTCCCATCAGTTCGATCAGCCCTTCGACATCATGGAATACCGACCACGTGTAGTGCCACGCATTCCCTTCCGTATATGCGTCTCCCCACTTATAGGGGCTGAAGGGTTGTTGGAACGTGCCGTCGGCATTGCGGCCGCGCATCAATTTCACCTCGGGGTCGAAAAGGTTTTTATAGTTCTTCGACGCCTTTTCCAGCCGTTTCGCATCTTCGTCCTTGCCGAGCATCTTCGCCACCTGCGCTATGCACCAGTCGTCGTAGGCATATTCGAGCGTGCGCGCCACATTCTCGTTGATGCCCGCATCGTAGGGCACATACCCCAGCGTATTGTAGTATTCGTGTCCGAGCCGTCCGGTGGAGCTTACTGCGGGATGGACTTTGTCGCGTCCCGACAGCATCGCTTCATAGAGCACGGCGACATCCTCTGCGGGGGTCACTCCTTTCAGGATCGCATCTGCGACTACGGATGCCGAGTTGTTGCCGACCATGCAGCCGCGATGTCCGGGCGATGCCCATTCGGGCAGGAATCCGCTCTCGCGGTAGGCATTGGCCAGCCCTGCCTGAATCTCGGCGTTGACCGACGGATATACCAGGTTCAGCAGCGGGAACAGACTGCGGAACGTGTCCCAGAATCCCGTGTCGGTGTACATGTATCCCGGCAGCACTTCGCCGTTGTAGGGGCTGTAATGGACGGGATTGCCATCGGCTCCGATCTCGTAGAATTTTCGCGGAAACAAGGTCGAGCGGTAGAGACACGAGTAGAATGTGCGGTATTGCTCCTCTGTTCCTCCTTCGACCGAGATTCGCCCGAGCACCTCGTCCCAGCGCGCTTGCGCACGGGCTTTCACCGCCTCGAAATCGGCATCGCCGACCTCTGTTTCGAGATTGCGCACGGCTTGCTCTTCGGAGATGAACGACGAGGCTACGCGCGCCGTCACCTGTTCTCCGCGTCGCGTGGCGAAATATACCGCCGCCAGGGCATGTTCGCCTTCGGCCTCGAAGCCTTTCAGTTCGGTCTTCCCGTTGAATACCCGAAAACCGTTGAACGGCTTGTCGAAACGTATGACGAACCAGTTTCGGAAGTTCTCGGGCACACCTCCGCTGTTGCGCGTGGTGTATCCTACGACGGTGCGGTTGTCGGGCATCACCTCGACATGCGACCCGCGGTCGAATGCGTCGATCACCACGCCCGATTCGTCCGACTCGGGGAATGTGAATCGCAACACGGCTGCGCGGTCCGTGGGTGCGATTTCTGCCACGACATCGTGATCGGCCAGATATACGCTGTAATAGTAGGGCCGCGCCTCCTCCGATTGGTGCGAGAACCAGCTTCGGCGCGAGGTTTCGTCGATCGCATCACGGCCTCGCACGGGCATCAGCGAGAATTGTCCGTAGTCGTTTATCCACGGCGAGGGTTGGTGGGTTTGCTTGAATCCGCAGATCGTGTGCGCGCCGTAGGTGTATGCCCAGCCGTCGCCCATTTTGCCCGTCTGGGGCGTCCAGAAGTTCATGCCCCACGGCAGTGCCACGGCCGGATAGGTGTTGCCCGTCGAAAACGAGTGGTCGGACTGCGTGCCCACGAGCGTCGAGACATATTCCGAGGGGCGGAACTGCGGCTTCTCGGCCAGTTTGTCGGTGCAGGCGGCCAGCGCGAGAAGCGAGAAAGCGAGTATCTTTTTCATAGTTTGCATTTATCTTACGGCTCGGAGAGCCGTGCGGGCCGCAGCCTGCCGGACGCGGAGGCCCGCTCTCTTCGAGTGCGAAACCTCCACGGGCTGCGTCCGCAAATTATATGATAGAATTCAATAAATCGAGTTTCCCGTCGTTCACCAATTTGAGTATCAATTCGCCGAAAAGCGTATTCTGCCGGGGCGAACCGCTCGCGGGCGAAGTTCGCGGCGTCGCGTCGCGGGAAACGCTCGTGCATGAATCCCGTGCCGGCTTCGCCACACCAAAAATAGGGATTTTTCGCGCTCCGAACAAATCGGCGCGTGTTTTCGTAGATCGGAGCCCTGCACTTCGCGTCGCCCGGACGGAGTTCCTTCATCCATGTATCGACACTAACCGGGATCAGAACGATCCCGGTTAGTGCCATAAGTCCGATGTTTATAGTTTGTATAAAACCAATTTGGTCGGAGGCGTATCCGCTGTCGGCTTCCGGTCTTGGTTGACCGGCATCGTTTCCCAGCGCAGCAAGTATCCGTTCCGTACCAGTGTCCTGACCTGCATGTTCGGATAGCCCGACGTAGGTTTCAGGAAATGGGCGGGAATCGTTTCTTTGGTGGGCCTTTGGCCGACGATCTTCAGCGTGTTTTCGTCGATCAGCAGATCGCCTTCGCCCTCTTTATAGTGTTTGTAGGCAAAGGCCAGTTTGCCGTCGCCGATGACATAGGGGGCCGCAATCCAGATGTTTGCCGGCATCGAGCCGTAGCCCGAGAAGTACCAGCGGTGTTTCCAGTCGGTTATCTGTGCGAGACGCCAGTCGTTGTTCTCGAAGCGGGCGATGTACAGCTGGTTGTTGCCCTCCGGATCGAATTTGTGATAGCCGATAATTATTCGTTTCTGGGAGTCGAATCCGATCTTGATTCCGGGGTTGAACAGTCCTCCTTTGACCGGGGTCGGGTCTACATACAATACGGAATCCTGCAATGTGATGGGAAGTTCCACCGGTTCGCCCCGGATGCTTTCCCAATGGATCAGATCCGGACTTTTGGCATAGGAGAGGGTGTGGTTGGACGAACAGTCGCCCGTATTGCGCCATACCCAGATCAGGTGGAATACGCCGTCGGGACCCAATACCGGGCCGCTCATGTAGGCGCTCATCGTGCTGTTGTCGCTGCGCCCGTTGATCAGGGCCCCGTTTATCAGGCGTTTCCAGGTGCGTGTCTTCTGGTCGTAGATGTTGTATAACTCATAGCCGTCGCCGCTTCCGCCGGAACGATAGTGGAAAATCAGGTTATCGTCCCGGTCGCGCATGAAGGCCGGATAGGTGACGCGATATTCATCGTCGCCCGTCATGGCGGGGATTCTCTTGAGCGATCGGATGTCGTAGGGTTTCTCGCTTCTGAAATAGACCAGCGTGTCGTTGTGCATGTTGCCGCTGAGGTGGATGTAGCCCTCCTTGTCGGTGGTCATGGTGATGTAGTTGTGCGAGTCCCAACCGATGAAGCTGTCCAGTTTGCGGTATTTCCATTTCTTCGAATTGATATTGCGCACTGCGACGGTCATCTGGCGGTTGGCGTCGTAGAAGGCCACGAACTGCTTGCCGCCGGCCATCATCAGGTCGAAACCGACGGGAAACGAAGAGACGACCTCGCCGACCTCCAGTCCGGAAGGACCGATGACCGACTGTTCGGGGGTTTTCGCAGCTCCGTCCATGCGCCACATGGCGATGAACAAGAGGGTGGCGATTAAAATTCGGGTTTTCATCAGGTAAATTTTTTTAAGTGGCTCTTGAATTCGGTTAAAGTCTTTTCAGGCGAAGCAAGGCTTCGATATAATAGTAGTCTGCATAGACGATGGATGCGTCGATCTCGCTGCCGTCCGGATAGTGTCCCGTGGAGTGAAGCAGGAAAGCGACATTCTTGTCGCGGCTCTGGTATTCGGCCGAAGAGAGCGAGGCCAGCATCTTCCGGGCGACGTTCAGGTAATGTTCCGACCGTTTCGGATCGTTCAGCAATTGGGATAATTCGATCAGGCCGGACGCGGCGATGGATGCGGCCGAGGCATCTCTCGGCGCATCGGGGATGTCGGGAGCCGAATAGTCCCAATAAGGCACATAATTTTCGGGAAGATTTGCTAACATGCGGTCGGCCGCCTTGCAGGCGGTTTCGAGGAAGGCTTTCTCGCCCGTTTCGCGGAATGCCATCGTAAATCCATAGATGGCCCAGGCTTGTCCGCGTGCCCACATGGATTCGTCGGCGTATCCCTGGTGCGTCACCTGAGCCAGACGATTCCCCGATATGGTGTCGTAGACGACGACATGGCAGGTGGAATAGTCATCCCGGAACTGATTCTTCATCGTAACCTCGGCATGGCTTTTCGCAATGTCGTACAGCCGCTGCGAACCTCCGTTCTTCGCAGCCCAGAACAATAGTTCGAGATTCATCATATTGTCGATGATGGTATTGTGCGGCCACGATTTCGCCTTGCACATTCCCGGCCAGGAGTTGATGGTCCCCACGACGGGATTGTAGAGCGATGCCAGCGAATCTGCGGCGCGTAAAAGCTGCTTCTTGTATTCGGGGTTCTGCGTCACTCTGTAACCTTGTCCGAGGCTGCAGTAGAACATGAATCCCAGGTCGTGGCTGTGGTTTTTGTTGTCGAGGACCGGAATGATCGCCTCGGAAAAGCGCTCTGCCTGGCGTTTGATCTCCTCGTCCTGCGTGAATTCGTAGTCGTACCACAGGATACCCGGCCAGAATCCGCAGGTCCAGTCGTTTATATTGCTGCAACGCCATTGGGGATCGAGGGCATCCGCTGCAATGTTGCGCGCCCCCTTGGCCGGATCGGTCATATTGGGCAATGCCCTGCGGATCTGCGCATCGCAATATGCGAGTTCTTTGTCCGCATCTACTCCTTTTTCAACAGCACACGAAACCGCGACACACGAAAAGAGCGATAATAACACCAATTTGTTCATAAACTCTTGAAATATAAATTTTATGTGATTCCAATTATTTTTCCCGGACGATCATCGCAACTCCTCCCCGGGGAAGCAGATCGAACTTCAAGACGGTTTTCGACGTTACGCTTTTGTCCGTCACGGCGACGTGCGTTCTGGTTTTCACCTTCTCGCCGCCGTCGGTGTAAATCGTCGCTGCGTATTTCTTGCCCGGCTCCAGGAAATCCATATCCAAACGGATGGTGCGGGCATCGTTGTTCGTTATCGCTGCGACGAACCACACGCCGTCCTTTTTGCGGGCGACCGCGATCTGCTCCCCGATTTGGCCTGAAATGATCCGCGTGTCGTCCCATACCGTCGGAAGCGCATCGAAGAAATTCAATTCGGGCTCGTTCTGTGCATTTTGGGGCGCGTCGTACCAATACAGGAACTGAAGCGGACTGTAATTGATCACGGACAGGGCCATTTGATGCACGGCGGTGTTTTTCAGGTAACGGGCATTCAGACTGGTCGCCAGATTCGGTTTGAGCTCCGGGCGGTGGAAGTAACAGATCGTGCCGTCGGCGGCTCCGGCGAGGAAGCGGGTGAACGGCTGGGTCGTGTTGACCACTCCGTCGGGGAACTCCTCGTTGCCCCGGACCCCTTCCTGCGTGAGAAGGTTCGGATAGGTGCGGCTGAATCCGGTCGGCCGGTATTCGTCGTGAATGTCAACCATCAGATGGAATTCGGCGCATCTGCTGACGGCCTTATGCAGCCACGAGGTCCAGCGGTATGAACCTACGTGGACGAACCCGAACTTGATTCCCGCGATTCCCCAGGACCGGTACAGGGGCAGAATGTCTTCGAGGTAGTTCGTCAGGGCGCGCTGATTGACATAGAGCCAGACGCCGATGCCCTTGCTTTTGGCGTATTTCACTATTTCGGGAATGTCCAGGGAGCCGATCGGTTTGCGGGGGTCGGACGTTTTCGAAGCCTCGGGGCCGTACCATCCGGCGTCGAAATGGATGTAATCGAGGCCGCGTTCCGCAGCGAAATCGACCACGTTTTTCGCCGCTTCGGTCGAAAGCTGCGTTACGCGCATTATTTTCCCCGGTTTGATCCACGAGGTGTCCTCTATTTGGCACGGATCGTTCAGGTTCAGGATAATGTCGTTGTTGGCCAGCAGCTCCGTGGCGCTTTCGGCGACCATCACCAGCCTCCAGGGGGTTGCGAACGGTGCAAAATCCTCGACGTTGTCGTACATTTTGCAGCGGATGATGTTTTGCTCCCCCTTTTCCACGAAGAACTTGGTCCGGCAATAGTAGACGACCTCACCTTCGCACAAGGCTGCATAAAGGCCGTTCTCGAGTTTCAGCGTCAACGGGCGTTCCGCTTCTCCCGGCCAATTCCGGACCGGCATCGGGGTGTGCACGGCCTGGGCGTACGGGGCGAACCAGCACACGGTGTTCTCCGGAACGTTGAACGTCGTGGACTCTTTTTCGATGCAGACATGCCCGTTGCCCTGATACACGTAACGGAATGCGATGCCTTCGTTATAGGCTCTGATGATGAAATTCAGCTTTTCCCTCCGGCCCTTGGCCTTCAGGGCGACTGTGCTCTGGTTGTAGCAGTCCCTTACGACGGCTCTCTCTCCGTAGACCGGCCGCCATGTCGTGTCGATGCTTCGGGTCTCCACCGGCTCGACCGACTCTATATTATTGTAATAACCGCTTATGCCCAGTTCCGAAGGCAGTATCACCTGTTTCCCCCGGGCGGTGATCGCATACGCGATTTTTCCGGAGCCGGAATCGAACGTCATGTCGAATTTCAGTTTTCCGTCGGGGGAAACGACCGTCATGTTTTGCGCAGATGCGGTGACTGTGCTCAGAATCAGTGCGATTGCTGTGAAAAACAGACTCTTTGAATGCATACTTGAAATGTATTTGAATATGTTAGTGAACACGCTTGTAAGTCGGGCGAGGCGACAATCCGTATACAAATGTATGCAGAGGCTGTATTTTTATCTATTCCATATGTGTTTTTTTAATGTCTATAATAACAAAAACCGGCCGTCGGGGCGGGAAATGTCTAAATAGACAAATGTTTTAGACATTTGGACAACACGACGGGGGCGGGCGGCCGTTTTTTCAACGGCCGTTATTCGACGGTGAAATGATATTTCAGAAGGCGGTCGTAGCGTGTTCCGGGGTGCAGGATCGCACTCGGGAATTCGGGCCTGTTCGGGGCGTTGACATAGAGCTGCCCTTCCAGACAGACCCCTGCATAGGGACGCGGAAGACAGTCGCCCGAATAGAACAGAACGCCCGGATAGTCGGTGTACATGCGCATCGCTATGCCGCTTCTCCGATCGTAGAGCTTTGCGGCGGGAGAGGACCTGCCGCCGGTTATGTAATAATCGTTGTAGCCTTTTAAGGGGCGGTTGCCCAAACGGCCGATGCGATCGGCTATTTTATGCGGCGACGTGAAGTCGAACGGCGTTTTCCGTATGTCGATGATCCGTCCCGTAGGGATGAACCGGTCGGTCGTTTCCAATATGGACTCGCCGTGGAGCGTCAGTTCCGCCTGGGTGGCGTCCGATGTGCAATCTCCCGACAGATTGAAATAGGAGTGGTTCGTTATGTTCAGCGGGGTGGACCGGCCGCTGACTCCGGCGGTGTACCGTATCGCCAGTTCGTTGTCGTCCGACCACCTGTACGCTACGTTCAGTTCGACCCGCCCCGGAAAGCCGGCCTCCCCGTCGGGGCTCAGGTATCGCATCGTGACCGTGCCGTTCTCCTCGGCAATCCGGGCGATGTCGAAAATCCGGGTGTGAAATCCGTCGTTCCCTCCGTGGTTGGAGTTGGGCGTATCGTTGCTTTGCAGACGATACGCCTTTCCGTTGAGCGAAAACGAACTGTCCGAGATGCGATTGGCATAGCGGCCTATGGTGGAGCCGAAGTAGTGGGTGTTCGCAAGATAGGCTCCGTTTCATCATACCCTAAGACGACGTTGCGAAGCATGCCGTTGCGGTCGGGGACGAACAGACTTTTTACGGTGGCTCCCAGGTTCAGAAGCTCGACGTTTGCGCCGGAGCTGTTCACGATTTTCGCAACGCTCAGCGTAATGCCGTTGACGACGATCTCGCGGACGGTTATCACTTCACGGCCTTGAGGTTGATGACACAGCTCTTGTACGAACCTTTCAGCGTCCAGGGCATTCCGATCTCCATCAGGTATTTTCCGGTGAAGTTTTTGTCCCCGACCTGATAGGTCGCGTCGGGCAGCAGGGCGTCCAGCTTCAGGCGGCGCGATTGCAGGGCATCCGATGTCGCCCCATCGACGACCTCTGCGAGGTTATAGCACAGCACGACGGATTCGTCTCCGCTTTCGGACGTGTATTGAATGGCCACCCGGTTCCCCTCGAAAGGCGATCGGAGCCGCGATACGATGCCGTTCTGGATCAGGTGCCTGATCTCCTTGTACTGGGCGATTTTCCGTGCGGCGAGCTCGCGCTGCTCCTTGCTCCACCGGGATATGTTGTTGCCTATTCCGAGGACTCCCTGGAATGCCACGTCGAACGCGAATTCGAGGCTTATGCCCGCTTTGTGCGCGTCGGTGCCCGATGTCCAGCAAACCATCGTGTTCGCGGGGAAGCAGCTCAGGTAACCGTACTGGATGTACAGACGGTCGATCGGGTCGGTCTGGTCCGATGTCCAGGTCTGCTCCATGCGGGCCAGCATGCCGAGGTCGGGACGGCCTCCTCCGCTGGAGCAGTTTTCGAAGATCACGTCGGGGAATTCCGCACGGAGCTCTTCGATCATCCGATACAGATTCTCGACATACCGGATGCGGACCTCCCGCTGCTTTTCGGTCGCCGCGCTGCTCCATCCCGGCTGGGACAGGCCGCGGTTGCGGTCCCATTTGATGAATTTGATGTTGTTGTTGGCCAGCAGTTCGCGCATCGACTTGTAGATATACTGGTATACGTCTTCCCGGGCGAAATTCAGGGTCAGCTGATGCCTCCACGTGTCTTTGGTCCGGTTGGGGAATTCGAGAATCCAGTCGGGATGGGTCCGGTAGAGGTCCGAATTCTCGTTGATCATCTCCGGTTCGACCCAGATTCCGAAGTCGAGGCCGGTTTCGTTGATCCGCCCGATCATCGGCGACAGACCGTTGGGGAATTTGTTCGTATCGACGCTCCAGTCGCCCAGTCCGGCCCGGTCGTTTTTGCGCCCTTTGAACCATCCGTCGTCGATCACGAACAGCTCCACGCCGATCTCTTTCGCAATTTTTGCAAAGTCGAGCTGCTGGTTCTCCTCGATGTTGAACGTGGTGGCGTACCAGCTGTTATAGAGCACGGGCCGGATCTTATCGGCCGTTGACGGGTCCATCACGTGCCGGCGGACATAGCGGTGTATCGACTGCGTCGCCCGCTGCTCGCCTTCGGGAGCGTATCCGAAGTTTATCTTGGGGGTGGTGTGGCTTTGTCCCGGGCTCAGGTTAAGGGCCGTGTCCCAGAAATTGATGCCTCCCACGATTTGCAGGCTGCCGTTATGGGTTTGTTCGATGTCCAGGCGCCAGTTCCCGCTGTATTGAACCTGGATATACCATACGCCCGTGTCGTCCGGTGTCGAGATCATCGCCCACGGGGTGTTGGCGAAGGTCATGAAATCGCGGGACTGCAAGGTCTTTATGCCTCCCGTGAGTTCCGTTTTCCGATGCCCGAACTCGCGCAGCCATTGACCCGAATGGTGCGTGAGGAAATACCGGGCGGGCGTCATGTAGAGGCTGCCGCTGAGCAGGTTCTCTATCTTTATGTCGGACTTCTTGCTTTTGGACGTGTTGGTGACGGTGATCCATTTCTCGAACATGTCGCAGTCGGGAATGGCGGATATGTATTGGGTGACGGCCAGCGGGTAGTGCCGGTCGGAGGTTTCGATCACGAGCGTCTCTTTCCCGTCGATGGTCTGGACGGAGATTTCGTCGATCTTGAGCTCGATGTCCCGGACGCCGTCGGGGAATACGGCCTCGACGACCGGCATCTTGTCTGCGAAACTTCCCCTCACCGGAATCTCTTCCAGAGCGTGAGGATTGTTCGGGCGGATGCGGTCCTGGGCGTGGTCCGCGCTTGCGGCGGCTATATTGCCGAAATAGGTGGGATATGCCCGGCCGTTGTCGATGCGGAGCTGGTACAGGGCATTCTTCGTCTTCAGATTCCAGATATTGCCGCGGTTGACGATATGCTGTCCGTATATGTGCTGGGACAGCAGGATACACGATAAAATGAGTGCTCGTTTCATGGTTGGGTCGATTATTTTTCGCAAAGTAAACGATTGCGGCACAAATAAAAAATGGATTTTTTCTTGAAAAACATGTACTTTTTTGAATATATTTGTAAAACGCGGGCGGTGCCGGGACGATGCGACCGGGCTGACTCCGCCCGATTCCCTTTGTTCCGCAAAAAGCACGGCCGATGTTGAAATTGCGAGAAGGCTTCAAGGGCCAGCGTATCATAGTGCTTCCGAAATTTCTCGTCGAGGAGTTTCGGAAAGACCGTTTCGCATCCAATCTCTATCTGACCGATATCGGCTTTTATCCGAATGCCGAATATCATTTCTGTCACCGCGAGAACGGGGCCGGGGAGTACATATTCGTATTTTGCCAGCAGGGCGGCGGATGGCTGGAAATGGAGGGGGTGAGACATGCGATCGGCCGGAATCAGTTCTTTGTGATCCCTCCCGGCGTGAAACATAGCTACGGCGCGGACAAAGCGGAGCCGTGGTCGATATATTGGGTCCATTTTTCAGGCAGCCTGGCCGATGGCTATGCGAAATACAAGGGGCCGGGAACCATTTATCAGACTTGCCACAACAAAATATCGGATATCGTAAGGTCCTTCGAACAGATCTATCACACGCTTCTGCTCGGGTATTCGCGCGACAACATCCGTTATGTCATCTCCTGCCTGTACGGTTTCCTGGGGCTGGCAGCCTATATGAGTGTAAAACGGGATTCGGAGAGCGGTCCTGACAGCCGGAACAGCATCAATGTCGTCGATAGCGTCATTTCGTATATGAAAGAGCATGTCGAGTTGCGGCTCAACACGCAGGAACTGGCCGAGAGGGCGGGTTGTAGCACCGCCGTTCTGGCGGCCCGGTTCAGACAGGAGACGGGATATACGTTGCGAAGCTATTTCAATCATCTGAAGATACAGGAGGCATGTCTTTATCTCGATAATACCGACATGTCCGTCAGTCAGATCTGTTTTAAGATAGGACTGAATGACGCGCTCTATTTTTCGCGTCTTTTCTCCCGGATCACGGGCGTTTGTCCGCGGGATTACCGGAAGCGGATCAAAGGATAGCACCGGCGACGGCATTTTATAAATTGGTGCGGCCCCGCCGGTGACAGCGGCTTTTTTTTACATTTGTCGGGTGGACGGTCGTATCGTTTGCGGCTGTTTCGTATATTTGCTGACATAATAATAGCCGATTGTTTGCCGGATTTATAAAAAAATCTGTAATTTTGAAACGACAAGAGGGCCGCGTGTCATTTGAACACTGACCGATTTATGTTTTATTACACACGTCTGTTATTACTTTTTTTCTGGACCTTTGCGACCTGGAATCTGGGAGCGGCCGCCCTTAAGGAGGTGCCTTTTCCCTATTCCGTGCAGCGGATCACGCCCGAGAGCGGCGTCACGTACGACGGTATAAGAGATGCGATACAGGATTCGCAGGGCTTTGTCTGGATTTTGTCCGATAACGACCTGTTCCGCTTCGACGGATATACGTTCAAGCGATATACGAATGTCATTCAGGGGCTGGACCAAATATCCAATCTGAGTTTTTTCTGTCTCGAAATCGACAGCCGCGATTGTCTGTATATCGGCATGAAGGATGGTGTCGTATGTTATGATACGCGATACGACAAGGTGAAAATGGTGAGTTCGCTTGCCACCCGGGCATTGGTTTTCGACAATAACGATTGTCTGTGGATGCTGGGCGACGAGGTGGGTTATTACGTGCTGAGCGAAAGGCGCTATGCGAGGGTCGATGACTCCGCCGGGCGGATCATCCGCAATTCATTCGCTGCGGCTTTCGATGACCGGTATGTCTATATCGGGACCACGGACGGCGTGATTTACAAGTACGACGGCAACGGCATGGCGGCATTTCCCCCCCCCCTCCCCGGCGCTGCATAACATCGTGGACATGGCGTGCCGTGGGGATGAACTGTACGTCCTCACCGAGGAACTCGGTCTGCATATCCTGAATAAGGAGAGCGGCCGGGAGGTCGCATGTTACGATTTCTTCAATATCAATAATCGGCATATGCCCGCGAAGTCGGTCCTGATAGACCGTCTGAACCGGATCTGGATATCGACTCAAAGAGGCATTTATCTGATAGACCGGGAGGCGCGGACCTATTCCCTGCTGAACAACCGGGATGGCAAGAATCAGCATCTGATCTCTTCGTCCGTCTGGAAAATAGAAGAGGATTTGCAGGGCAATTTGTGGTTCGGCACTTATTCGGGAGGTCTTTATTTTATAAATTGCAATCGCAAAGAGCCGTTTTTTACCTACCGGGAGGGCAACGGCCAGCTGAATTGTCCGGTCGTAAGTTCCATCGTGGCCCAGGATAATACGGTCTGGGTGGGGACGGAGGGCGGAGGCGTCAACCGGCTGGACCTCGACAGCGGTGAATTTACCTATCTCAAACACGATCCGTCCAGAAACAGCCTCTCGTACGACAATATAAAATCAATGGTGCTGGCCGGCGATCAGCTGTGGATCGCCAGTTTCAGGGGCGGCCTCGACAGATACGACATCCGGAAGAACGTATTTGTCAATTTCAACGCATTCGACTCTTCGCGTCCGCTGCTCGAGAACCACGTGCGCAAAATCGTCAAAGACGGGGAGGACGGCTTTTGGCTGAGTTACGTCACCGTATTGAACGCCTTTACCTACTATTCCCACAAGACCCGGGAATTTACGCATATTGAATTTCCCTCCACGAATCAGGAGCTGATCAGCCGGGGAATATCCGACATGGCCTATATGCAGGGAGACACTCTGTGGATAGCCACCGATAAGAAGATATATACCTATAATAAAAAGAGCGGCGTGATCAGCGGCATCGCTGTCGAATCCGACCGGCTGCCCAGGAATCTGAGCATCAAGTCGATCGCTTGCGGTATCGACCCTTCGACCCTGTGGATCGGTACGAATGGCAGCGAATTGTGGAAATACGACTCGTACAGTCATAAGATGACCTTTTGTGTCGATCTCGGCCTCTACAATGCCTATTCCATAAACAGCATTATTTGCGATAAGGAGGGCGGCGTTTGGATGGGCAGTGACAACGGATTGTTCAATTACGACGAAGAGTCGGGCAAGTTGTTGTGGTTCAACAAGTCGGACGGAGTTCAGGGCAATATGTTCTATCTTTTCGCGGCGGCCCTGTCCTCGACCGGGGAGTTGTATTTCGGTGGCAACGAAGGGCTCAGCCGGGTGAATCCGGCCAATATCGACACGGGAAATTCGGCGCCCGGAATCATATTCACGGACTTTCTGATCGACGGACGATCCGTGGCTCCCGCAGACAAGTATTCTCCGCTGAAGAAAAATATTTCCGTTACGGATTCTATCGTGCTGAACCATACGCAATGCAATATCGGGATAGAATTTTCTTCCGGCAGTCATGTCGCTCAAAGAAAGAAATTGTTCCGGTATCAGCTGAAAGGGTACGACGAGCGGCAAATAGAGATCACCGCGTCGCATCGGTCGGCCTCGTACAGCAAGTTGAAATGGGGCAGTTATGTCTTCGAAATCAGCGCGTCCAATAACGACGGCGGCTGGGGGCCTCCGAAGTCCCTGTATATCCGGATACGGCCGCCCTGGTGGTATAGCACGGCCGCTGTCATCTGTTATTTCATCTTGGGAGGGTTGCTGCTGGCGGCCGTGATCCGCTATCAGAATAACAAGCGGAAAATGCAGCTCCGCCATCAGGCCGAAGAGATAGAACGCCAGCAGAAAGAGGCCAAACATCGTGAGCAGCAGCTTTTCTTCACGAACGTTTCGCACGATTTCCGCACGCCGCTGTCGTTGATGCTGGCAGCCATTGACTCGATGGACGATGTTTTGCGCAATAACCAGCATGTCAAGGTGATGGAGCGCAGCGTCAAACGGCTGATGAATATGGTTAACGAGCTGATGGACTTTTTGATCATTCAGAATTCCAAGATGTCGTTGAGGCTCAAAACCGGCAACTGGAATGATTTTATTGGCGAGCGGTGCGGCGATTTTATCGGGCTGGCCAAGCAGAAAGGGCTGAAATTCACGGTGAACCTCGGCGGCAATGTGCCGGAGGAACTGGTTTTCGATGAAGTGATTTCGGAAAAGGTCCTGTTCAACCTGCTCTATAACGCATTCAATTATACGGTCGAGGGCGGGGTGTCGGTCGAAACCATTCTGGTCGAGGGCGCATATACGCCGAAGTACAAAAGCCATATAACGGTCGAATCGGACCGCGTTTCGCCGGATTCGGCCATGTTCGGTGTCGTGATTTCGGATACCGGCGTGGGAATCTCCGAGAAATCCATTGCGAATGTTTTCGAGCGATATTTCCGGATAAGCGACGATATGGAGCAGCATATCGGCTCCGGAATCGGACTGGCTTTGGTTAAAAGTTTTGTCATGCTCCACGAAGGGCGTTTGATCTTGTCCAGCGAGCGGAAGGTCGGGACCGAGATCTGCGTTCTGTTCCCTGTGCATCCCCGGACCGGAACGGTCGATGGCGACGCTTCCTCGACATTGTCGCGCCATAACGATGTCATGTTCGTGGTGGATTCCGACATGAATGAAAACAGGCAGGAGGAGCCGTCTGCGATCAATGTCGCCAACGCCAGAAAAACGGTCATGCTGGTGGAGGACAATCACGAACTTAAGGACATGCTGGGTGCCTTCCTCGCTGAAAAATACCGGGTCATCACCTGCTCCAACGGACTGGATGCCATAAATATGATGGAGGCCAATACTCCGGATGTCGTCATTACGGATATAATGATGCCGGTGAAGAATGGCATAACGTTGTGCAAAGAGATCAAGGAAAACTTCCTGACATCGCACATTCCGGTGATTATGCTTACGGCCAAAGGCAGCGAGGAGAACCGTATCGAGGGTATGAGAGTCGGGGCCGATGCGTATCTTAACAAGCCCGTAAGCAAGGAGCTGCTGCTTCTGAGCGTGGCCAATCTGATAAAGCACAAGGAGCAGCTGCGCAAATTCTACCTGAAAAATATCATCTCCGATGTCAACTTCGAGAACACGAAAGACCAGAAATTCATGGATGCGGTCAGCGAATGCATTCAGCAGAACATAACCGACTCTTCGTTCGACGTTGCCATGCTCGCGGCCAATTTGTGCATGAGCCGCAGCAATCTCTATAACAAAATCAAAGTATTGACGGGCGTGTCTCCTGTGGAGTTCTTGCGCAAATTCCGGATTAATACCGCAGCCCGGATGCTGATAGAGACGGACATGTCCGTCTCCCAGATTATCGAGTGCGTCGGTATCGAGAGCGCGTCGTATTTTTCCAAGGTGTTCAAGCAGGAGTTCGGGGAAACCCCTTCGGAATATCAGAGGCAGCGACGGGGCTAAGGCCGCCGGAGAAACGAGGCGGCAATCGTGCCGATATTGCTGAAAAGCCAGGACGGCGTCTGTCATTGCGCCGGCTCCTGGCTTTATTCTTTGGCTGGCATGTTGCTTTCCGACGGTGGCTTTGGTCCCGGCGGAATAATCTAAATGTCCAAATCTCTTGTTTATTTGAGTATTTCTGCCAGGTCCGGGTGTTTTTTGTCGTAATCAGTTATTCAAGAATACATATGAGGCAGTCGAAAGTTGGGCGCAGGGCTATTTTTGTGTGCACAGGAATATCGGGACATCTCCCGCTGAATCCGAACCAAAACCGTAAAACCGACTGTTTCAACCTAAATTACCTGCTTATGCTCGAAAGTAGCCAATAACCCTCCTGATGCGTCTGTCGTATCGCAGGCGGCCATTCTGCGGCCGGGATGCGATGCGGGCGAAGAGATTCCGATCGTCTCTTATCGAAGTAATGAATTATCTTTTAACCTAAAATGGATGTTATGAAGAACAAAAAACTAATCGTTGCAACAATGTTGGTGTTTTTGTCTTTCGGCTTTAATCCGCTGTGTATAAACCATGTATTCGCCCAAACCGACAATGGCTCGTCGCAGGGGAGTGATAAAGCCCGAAACAAATCGCAGTCCAGCAAAGAAATAAGGATCTCCGGAGTCGTGTTGGACGACAAGGGAAATCGTGTGGCCGGTGCGACTGTCGTCGTGTCCGGCACCGCCATCGGCGTGCTTTCGGGCCCCGATGGGCAATATGCACTGACGGTGCCCGAAGGGAGCGAGGTCAGCGTGTCGTTCGTCGGTTATGCCACTTATAAGTTCCGCGTGGGGGCGGCGTCGGTTTACAATGTAGTAATTAAGGAAGAGGCCAACGATATCGACGCCGTGATGGTGGTCGGATACGGCACTCAAAAGAAGAGCACCCTCATCGGAGCCGTTACGCAAACCGGCAACAAAGAGCTCCAGCGCACGGGAGGCGTGACGAACCTGGCGCAGACTCTGACGGGTAACCTTCCGGGTCTGGCAACCATTCAGAATTCGGGCCAGCCGGGCGCGAACGACCCGACCATTCTGATCCGCGGACGTTCTTCCTGGAACAGTTCGGCTCCGTATATTCTTGTGGACGGCGTGGAGCGCCGCATGAACGATATCGACGTCAACGAGGTCGAGACGATCTCGGTGCTGAAGGACGCATCGGCCACGGCCGTGTACGGTGTGAAGGGTGCCAACGGTGTCATTCTGATCACGACGAAGCGCGGTGCGATCGGCAAGCCCGTCGTTACGGTCTCTGCCAATACGACCTTCAAGGTGCCCTCCATGCTCGTGGATAAATTGGATGCCTACGATGCGATCACGCTCCGGGACGCCGCGATCGAGAAAGAGTCGGTGATCGCCCCGACTTCGTGGAACGATTACGTGCCTTTCGAGGTGCGGGACCGTTACCGCAATCAGGCGGGTTTGAGGTATCCCGAAGCATATCCCAATATCGACTGGCAGAAACTGCTGACCGAGAATTTCGCAATGGACTATCGGGCCAACCTGAGTGTCTCCGGCGGCAACAAGGTCGTGAGATACTTCACTTCGGCATCCTATCTTTACGAGGGTGACATCCTGAAGTCCAAACCGAAGTTCTACGGCGAGGACTGGAAGCCCGGTTACAACAACAGCCGCTTCAACTTCCGTTCGAACGTCGATATCAATATCACGAAATCGACGACCCTGGCCGTCAATCTGTCTGCCATTTATACGGACAGGTCGCAGCCCGCTACCAACAGCAGCGATTTCAACGGCCAGATTCTCAACGCGCTTTACATTACCCCTTCGAATGTCTATATGCCCCGCTACTCCAACGGACTGTGGGGTTACTGCAATTCGGTGTCGAACGGATACTATAACCCGGTGCAGTTCCTGACCACGATGGGCTACGAGAAGATCCGGAAGACCAACGTGATCTCGGATTTCGTGCTGACCCAGAAGCTGGATTTCATAACGCCCGGACTGAGTGTCATGGGTAAGTTCTCCTTCGACAATGTATTCTCCTCCAAGCAGACCTATAACCCGGGGTATCGGCTCAACGGTTATTATCTGGACCCTGCCATCGAGGATGCGTCCTATCTGCCCGGTTTCGATCCCGCCGACTATGAGAAGACCCAGGAACTCTCTACGATACCTTATTACGATACGGCGCACTCGCCCTGGAAGTTGGGGGACGAAACAAATGATGCGGGTGCGACCATGCGCCGGATCTACTACCAGGCCCAGATCAATTACTCCCGCATGTTCGGAAAGCACGATGTTTCGGCTACGGGCGTGTTTACGCGCGAGCAGTATGCAACCGGTTCGGACTTCATGAAATACCGCGAGGACTGGATTTTCAGGGCCACCTACAATTACGATTCCCGGTATATGCTGGAAGCCAACGGCGCCTATAACGGTTCCGAGCAGTTCGGCGAGGGGTACCGTTTCGATTTCTTCCCCTCGGTCGGTCTGGGCTGGGCCGTCAACAACGAGTCGTTTCTCCGCGGCCAAACCTGGCTCGATCTGTTCAAGCTGCGATACAGCTTCGGTCTGGTGGGCGACGACAATGTTCCCGGCCGCTGGCTGTATATGTCCCAATACCAGACGAACAACGCGATTACGGGTATGGGCGATACGTTCACTGTCAGAAGCCCTTACACGCTGTATCAGCAAAAGACGATCGGTAATCCGGACATTCACTGGGAAAAGGCCCGGAAGAGCAATTACGGTGTGGATGTGTCGGTGCTGAACAGCCTGCTGACCTTCTCGTTCGATTACTTCACGGAGCTTCGGTCGGATATTATCATTCCGGGAGCCAACCGGCAGCTGCCCATTTATTATTCGTTCTATGTCCCCGCTGCGAATGTGGGTGAGGTCGAAAAGAAAGGTTATGAGATCGTTCTCGGTCTTCGGAAGCAGTTCGGCGCCAACTGGAATGTCTGGGCTAATTTCAACATGGCTCATGTAAAAGACGAGATTCTCACCCGGGAGGAGCCGCAACTGCTCTCTGCGAACCTGAAGCAGGCCGGGTATCCGCTGGGACAGATCAAGGCCCCGATCTCCGACGGTTTCATGAAGAACTGGGACGAAATCTATTCGAGCCCGGTCTATGCCACCAACGATGCCACGAAGCTGCCGGGCGATTTCCGGGTGATCGACTTCAATGCCGACGGAAATTATGATGCGACGAAGGATATCGCGCCCTACGGCTACTCGGACATTCCCCAGAACACCTACTCCGCGACGCTCGGCTTCGACTTCAAAGGTTTCAGCCTGATGCTTCAATTCTACGGCGTAAGCAACGTGACCCGCAATGTGACCAAGAACAATTTCAGCAACGGTTTGGATATCGCTTATTCGCACGCGCAGGATTATTGGTCGCCGGACAATCCGACGGGAACCTCTTTCTTGCCGCGCTGGAAGGCCGCAGGCAATATGACGGCCAACTATTATTATGTCGATGGCTCCTATGTCCGTCTGAAGAATGCCGAGCTTTCTTACACGTTCAACAAGGCCGCGCTGAAGAAACTGGGTCTTTCCGGTTTGAGGGTTTATGTCAACGGCAATAACCTCTGCTTCTGGTCTAAGGAGCTGCCCGACGATCGTGAGATCGGTAACGGTGCGTTCTACCCGAATACGAAACGCTTCAATATTGGTATTGACCTTAAATTTTAACGGATTATGAAAAATATGATAAACAGGGCGAAATTTACGGTGACGGTTGCTCTTGCTGCCTGTTTCGTATTTTTGGGCAGCTGTGAGGAATATCTCGACAAGTCGCCTGACGCGGGCATGTCGGAGAAGGAGTTGTTCAAGAACTTCAAAAATTTCCAGGGTTTTATCGAAGGTATGTACACCCATCTGATCTCGCCCTGGAACGGCAACTCGATCGGCGTGGTCGGTGACGAGGCTTATATGCAGTGGTACAATCCTCCCATCTGCTATTTCCACGACGGCAACTACTGGGCCTGGAATTATGACATCGGCCGCAATATGTTCGGCATCGCCCGTTCGAAAAATCCGGATTACCTGCTGAATCCCAATGCCGCCGCTGAATATCGCGGTATCTGGTACGGCTCCTGGTACTGCATCTATCTGGCGAACAAGGGTCTGGCCAATCTGGATAAGATGTACGGAACCGAGGACGAGAAAAAAGTCATCCGCGGCCAGCTGCTCTTCTTCCGGGCCTATTGCCATTTCAATATCATGCAGTATTGGGGCGGCATGCCTTATATCGACCAGTTCTACGAGGCTTCCAAGCCGGTCGTCTATCTGCCCCGCCTGAAATTCCAGGAGTGCGCCGATAAGATCGAGCAGGATTTGACCGAAGCATTCGAACTTTTGCCGCTGGATTGGGACGAAGAGGAGTACGGATCGTACACTCAGGGCAACAACAGCCGGCGACTGACCAAATTCTCGGCGCTGTCGGTATTGGGAAAATGCCAGCTGTATGCCGGCAGTCCGTTGATGAACTACGAATCCACGGGCGAGAAGTCGTTCGATGCGGAATATTGCAAGAAAGCCGCCGCGACCCTCAAGAAGGTGATCGACCTGGCCGAATCGACGGGCAAAAAGAGCCTTCAGCCCTGGTCCGATATCGACCGCATGTTCTTCACTTACGACCGGACCAATACGGATGTCCGGGAGGCGTGTCTTGTCCCTATTCCGGCCAACACCCCCACCATCGGATTCACCGGAGTCATGTACTGCATGTTCTCTCCCCAGGGCAATCGCAATATTTACGGCTGTCAGTTTTATCTCAACCTCAACTACGAATTCTCCAAGAATTTCGGCATGGCGAACGGATTGCCCATTACGGAGCCCGATTCGGGGTACGACGAGGCCGATCCCTGGAGCAACCGCGATCCGCGTTTCGACAAGTGGGTCTGCAAGGACGGAGATTTGATTACCAATACGAAGACGGACAATCCGCTGGACCAGTACGCTCAATTTTATACGGGCGGCCGTCACCGCGGCTCCGCTAACAGTTTGGTTTATACCGGTATCGGAACGAAGAAGTTCTGGGATACCAAATGCAACCCCAAAGACACTCCGGGGATTGCGACATCCGGCAACTTATACCTGCTCAATCCTCCTCTGATCCGTCTGGCCGATGTGTATCTGATGTATGCCGAGGCCGTGTCGTGGGGATACGGTTCGCCGATGAGCACCGTGCCCGGGGATTCCGCCCCGCTGACCGCCGTGGATGCCGTTAACATCGTCCGTGACCGTGCAGGTGCGCCCGACGGCGCTGTGACGGGAGGCATGCCGCCGCTCGATGCACGTTACCACAATGACCAGAGCAAGTTCTTCGAACTGCTGATTCAGGAGCGCGCGATGGAGCTTCTTTTCGAGAGCCAGCGCTTCTGTGACCTGAGAAGATGGCTGCGCAACAGCGATTCCCGCTACAAGGCGATCACGGGCATTAATTTCGACCGCGATCCGGAGACCGGGAAGCCGGTCAATATGGAAGAGTTCCTGGTCAAGAACCGGGTCGTCGATGATCGTCATAATTGGCTGCCGCTTCCGGCCGACCAGGTGGCATTGTACGAAGGCTTTTATCAAAATCCCGGCTGGTAAACCATTGCAATAATTCAAAAATTAACGACGATGAATAACATAATAAAACTGTGTTTTATCTTTTTGCTGCTGGGCTCTTTCGGTGCTCGGGCGCAGGATGAGATAAAAAAGAGGAGTTTGGATGTCAAATCCGTCATCCTCGACGAGAACGGCGTCCCTGTCGAGAGGGCGGTTATCCATGCTCAGCGGGGATTTGCCAAAACCGAATCGGACAGACTCGGCCGGTTCTCGCTCAAGGTAGCGCCCGATGCGGTGTTGGTGATTGAGGCGAAAGGGCTGACTTCCGTGACGTATCCGGCCGGTCAGCTGCCGGCAGAGATCAAAATGTCGAAGGCTCCGTTGTATTACGAGGAAGAGTCCGATGTGCCCATCGCTTTCCAGACCGTGAAACAGGGCGAGTTGGTGAATCCGGTCCGGATCATCCGTCCGGCCGAAGATGACGGCGTCGTGTACAGCCGGGATTTGGATGAGCTGGTCGAGACCCGCATCGCCGGCCTGATCGGTTCGAATGATGTTCGGGGCTTGGGCAATGCGCTGGTTGTTGTGGACGGAGTGCCGAGATACAAGTCGCTGTCGGCTGCCTCGCTCATGCCTTCGGAGATCGAGAGCATGACGTTTCTCAACAGTGTTTCGGCCGCGGTTCTGTACGGTGCGGAAGCCCGGAACGGAGCGATCGTGATCACGACCAAAAGGGGGCGCGCCGGGACCCAGCAGGTATCCGTCAAGGTGAATTACGGAATCAGGGTCGCTAAGAATATGCCCGAGTTCCTGGGTTCGGCCGATTACATGACCCTGTATAACGAGGCGCTTGTGAACGATGGCCTGAAGCCGCTCTACACGGATGCCGAGATCGCCAATTACAGAAGCGGGGAGAATCCGTATCAATATCCCGATATCGATTATTACTCGTCGGATTATGTGAGACGCATCTCGACCAATTCGAGAGTCGTCGCCGAGTTCTCGGGAGGGTCCGACAAGGTGACCTATTACGCGAACCTGGGTTGGGACCGGAACAACGACTTCGTCAAGTTCGGCCCTGCCAAGTCGATGTCCCTCAATCGGTTCAATGCCCGCACCAACGTGGATTTCAAGATCAGCGACGTTATTTCCAATACGGTGATCGGAAGTGCGGTGTTCGATTTCGATAAGACGCCCCGGACGAACTATTTCGATGCGGCATCGACCATGCGGCCCAATCAGATCATGCCGTTTATTCCGATCGATATGCTGGACCGGACGGACGAGAACATCAACGCGATGATCGAGGCCAGCAACAACGTCATCGAAGGCAAATACCTGCTCGGCGGAACGGCCCTGCAAAAGACGAACCCGTTCGGCGACATTTATGCCGGCGGTTATAATCAGAACATCGACCGGTCGATGGAATTTAACAACATCCTGAAATTCGACCTGAACAAGTTCGTGAAGGGACTGACCGTGTCGGCCAATATCAGTTTCGACTTCTTCAACAGCTATACGCAGTATATCACCAAAAACTACGCTGTCTACGAGCCTGCGTGGACCGACGGCAGGATAACGGGTCTGACGAAATACAACGAGGACAAGTATGACGGAAAGATGTATATCGGCTATGTGACGAGTTATCGCCGCTTCGGATTCAGCGGACAGGTCAATTACACCAACACCTTCAACGAGGACCATCATGTGGATGCCATGCTGCTGGTCAGCGGACGGACCTACTTCAATTTCGCCCCGAACGCAAGCGGCATCAATGCCAACAAGTGTCCGGACAAGTTTGCGAACCTGGGACTGAGGCTGGCCTATAATTACAAGAACAAGTATTACGTCGATTTCAGTTCGTCGGTTACGAATTCCGTTAAGCTCGACCCGAAAAACAGCGTAGGGTTCAGCCCCACGCTGGCTCTGGCCTACAACATCGCCGAAGAGAACTTTATGAAGGGCGTCTCCTGGCTGGACCATCTCAAAGTCTATGCGTCGGCCGGTATTATCCAGTCGGACCTGAGCATTCCCGGATACTATTACTACGACAAGGTCTACTCCACGTCAACGGGATTCGCCTGGAATGAGAAAGCCTCCAACTATCCGTCCGTAGTGGCTACCCGCGGCTACAACCCCGATCTGCGGATGGAAAAGCGCAAGGAGGTCAATGTCGGATTCGATGCCTTGCTGTTCGACCGCTCGCTTCAGATTGCCGTAAATTATTACGAGAGCCGGATTACCGACAAGATCGGCAAATCGACCCATAAGTATCCCACTTACCAGACGGATCTGGCTCCGTATGGCAACGACGCTGGCAGCGACCGGTTTTTCGGCGGAGAGATCGCCGTGAATTACACGAAGAGATTCAACGATTTCAGGCTCGATGCAGGGGTCGTCGCATCGCTTTGCGATTCGCGGGTGCTCACCCGGAACGATTTTTATGCCTATGACTATCTGTATAGGACGGGACGCCCTGTTACCGGGCTCTATATGCTCGAGGCAGAGGGCCTCTTCGGCAGTCAGGAGGAGATCGACGCATCTCCGCGGCAAACGTTCGGCGCGGTGAAACCCGGCGACATCAAGTACAAGGACCAGAATGGCGACAAGATCATCGACAACAACGACATGGTCTACGTCGGACGGGGCTCCAACCCGATCAATCTGGGTGTGAACCTTACGATCGGCTACCGGAATTTCACCCTTCATGCGAACGGCTACGGTTCGATGGGCGGGTACTCCTCGATCGAGGGCTCGTATTATCGCATGAGCGGCACCGATAAGTACTCCGTGATCGCCAAGGAGCGTTGGACGGAGGCTACCAAAGCGACGGCCAAATATCCGCGGCTGAGTTCGGTGGAGTCAACGAACAACAATCAGAGCTCGACTTTCTGGCTGTTTAAGAACCGGTATTTCAATCTGTCGAGAGTACAGTTGAGTTACAGCTTCGCTCCCCACATCTGCCGTAAGCTGCAACTCGGCCACCTGGACGTATATCTGCTGGCTTCGGATGTCGCATTGGTCGGAACGCAGAACGCCTATCGCAACCAATCCACGGGATCGCTCCAGACACGCAGTTTTGCCATCGGTCTGAATGCAACGTTTTAATAAATAGATTAACTGTATGAAAACAATATATTCATTCCTTATCGGATTCGTGTCGCTGACGGTTGCTTCGTGTGATATTCTGGAGCCGATGAACGACACGCACGATACCGAGGACCGGCTTACCGAGAACATCTACGCTGAAGGCATCCTGTTCAACGGCTACACGATGCTGCCCACCGGCAAGCAGTGGAATTTCAGCGATATGGCGACCGATGATGCCGTATCGAACGATTCGAACAACCAGTTCCGGCTGATGGCCGAGGGCCGCTGGAGTGCCAATTACAGCCCGATCAGCCAGTGGGCTGCCTCCATGCGGGCCATCAACTACCTGAACCAGTTCCTCTATGAGGTCGTCGATAACGTGAGATGGGGCAAGAACGACGCCACCCACAAGCTCTTTCTGGCCCGTTTGAAAGGAGAGGCGTATGCCTTGAGGGCGGTTCATAAATTCTATGCCTTGCAGGATGTGGCCGGAAAGGTCGGCGGTCAGCTGTATGGCATCCAGATCACGGACCGGTATTTGGACGAGGGCTCGAATTACGACATTCCCCGTGAAACTTTCGAGAAGTCGTTGGAGTCGATCTATGCCGACCTCGATGCCGCTGCCGATCTTCTGCCCCTCGTTTACAAGAACATTTCGAACGAGGCGGAAATACCTGAGGTTTACGGGGATGTCTCCGTCGCCGACTATAATATGGTGATGGGCGATCTGTTCCGTCAGCGCATACAGAAGCGGATTGTTCTGGCATACAAGGCCAAAGTCGCGCTGATGGCGGCCAGCCCGGCATACAATCCCGACGGGCAGAACGAAGGTGACGCACGGTGGGAGAAGGCTGCGCAGTTGGCGGCGGATGCTTTGAAGGATATTGTCCTCTCGCCTAACGGACATCGTTATTTCGAGGGTGCTCAGGTCAACAGCGTTCCTCTCGATGACAGGAACGATAACGAGATGTGCTGGCGCACTCAGAATCTGGACCAGACCAGCAGTTTGGAGAAGCGCGTATTCCCGCCCTCGCTCAACGGCAACGGCGATGTAAACCCGACGCAGAATTTTGTGGACGCATTCCCGATGGCCGACGGTTATCCCTATGGAGACCCCAATAGTCAATATACTGTTGATCCCGAGAATCCTTATGCGAATAGAGATCCCCGTCTGGCCCGCAGCGTCATTTATAACGGATCGACTTTCAAGAATGCAAAGATCGTGACCGGAGTCGGCGGCGGCCTGAACGCCAAGGACAGCACGGAGCTTTCGACGAGAACGGGATATTATCTTCGCAAGCTGGTCCGTGAGGATGTCAACTTCAACAACGACGGCGCCGTGACCAATCAGAAGCACTATTGGGTGCATGTCCGCTATACCGAGATTTTCCTGGCTTATGCCGAGGCGGCGAATGAATTCGGCGGTCCCGACTATGCGGTTCCGGGCTACGGCAAGACCGCCCGTGAGGTTATCGGCGAGATCCGCAAGCGCGCCGGAATCGCCCAGCCCGACGGCTATTTGGCTTCGATTACCGGCCGGGACGACATGCGTAAGCTGATTCGCAACGAGCGCCGTTTGGAACTGGCGTTCGAGGGCTTCCGTTTCTATGACCTTCGTCGCTGGAACCTGCCCCTCGGTGAAACGGCCCGCGGCGTCCGGATTGAAAACGGCGAGTATGAATATATGGACATCGAGCCTCGCGTGTTTGAACCTTACATGATTTACGGCCCGCTGCCCGAGCGGGACGTGCTGAGTTTCCCCGCACTCAAACAGAACGATGGTTGGAAATAACGATAAAACAGCAAAGCTATGAAAATGAACAATCGAATTATATATGGGGCGATGGCCGCCGCTGCGGTCATGCTGGGAGCCTGCGAAAATGCGGAGCAGGATTTCCCCGATTTCAAGTACAATGCCACCTATTTCCCGTATCAGTATCCTTCCCGCGTGCTTATTCTGGGCGAGGACGAGCAGGTGGACTCGACGGCTCCCGATAACCGGGGCGAATTCAAGATCGGATGCACCATGGCCGGGGTCTATGCCAATGACCGGTCGCGCGAGGTCGAATACGTGATCGACGAGAGCCTTGCGGAGAATCTCTACACCTCTTCGGGGGTGCAGCTGAAGGCGCTGCCTCACTCGTACTACAATTTTCACGAGGGCGGAATCATGGTGATTCCGAAGGGCAGCATGCAGGGGTATCTGGACATCAGCCTCACCGATGAATTTTTCGAGGATGCCGACTCTAAGGAGCTGAAGTACGTGATTCCCGTGCGCATCGTAAGGGCGCAGACGGATTCCGTGCTGCACGGGGTTCCGGCCCATCCGAATGCCGACCGCCGAATCGACACGGATTGGTATGTGAAGCCGATGGATTTCACGATTTACGGAATCCGGTATATCAATGCCTGGCATGGCAAGTACCTGTACCGGGGCCAGGATGAATACGGAACGGACAAGAAAGTCGTATACCGTCACAAATATGTGGAGAAGTGCGAACTTGCGGATATTACGACCATATCGAAAAATCAGGCTTCTTTCGTGACGCCGGTGCGCAAGGCCGACGGCAGCAGCCCCGGTAAGATCGCTCTGATCCTGACTTTCGATGCGGACGGCAAGTGTGCCGTTACGAGCAGCGATGCGTCGTATGCGCCTGTCGCCGGTACGGGCGAGTTCGTCAAGGACGGGGATATGTGGGGCGGCAAGAAACGCAATGTCCTGCACCTGGCTTATTCCTATACCGATCCTGCGACGAACGAACTCCATACCGTGAAGGACACGCTCGTGGTCCGGGACCGCAATGTCAAGCTGGAAACCTATTCTCCCGTCGTGAAATGACGGAACCATCCGCTATGAACCGAACTATGCAAGCCCCGGTGCTTGTATAGTTCGGCCATCATATCTGTTTCGGAGGGGATTTGCCGGCCCGGCGTCGGCATTCATAGAAAATAACCTTAAAATCACTATGCTGATATTCATTCTCGGTATTTTTTGTGCGGCGGGACTCTTTATTACGTTCAAGTTCTGGGATAAGTACGGTGTGGAGCCGTTCTTCGCCACCGTGATCAACTACCTGACATCGGCCGTCGTTTCCTACTTCATTTGTGCCGAAAAACCGACCGTAGCTTCGACCGTCGCTGTCGATTGGCTCCCTTTTGCGATCGGGTTAGGCTGCATTTCCCTCGTTGATTTCAACCTGAACAGCTATGTGACGAAAAAATTGGGCATCGGTGTGACCAGCATTTCGAGCAAACTCTCGCTGCTGATCCCCGTGACCCTGTCGATCGTGCTGTTCGACGAAACCGTGACGGGCATCAAGATTCTGGGAATTATAGCTGCGATTGTCGCATTGGTTATGATCTCGGTCCGCAAGGGAGAGGGCATTTCCAAGGGGGTGCAGTGGAAAAAGATCTACTATTTTCTTCCGTTGTTCGTCTTTGTCGGTTCGGGTGTCAACGACTTTCTGATGCTGAGCCTCGGACGGGTCAACAGCGGCGCCGATGCTTCGGATGTGACGAATGTGGTGTTCGTCGTCTTTACCATGGCTTTCCTGGTCGGAATTGTTACGTTCATCGCTTCCATGCTTGCCGGAAAGATGAGTGTGGAAGGCTTTCTGAAAAAACGCAATGTCATAGGCGGTGTGGTCATGGGGCTGGTCAGCGTATGTTGTTTCTCGCTCTATCTTTTCGGAGTGGGGCAGCTTACGGAGAGAGGCTGGGACGGCTCCATCCTGGCGAGTATCTACGCGATCGGAGTCCTGACCATTTCGGTCCTTTGCGGCATCGTCGGATTCAAGGAGCGCTTCTCGCCGCTCAATTACATCGGGATTGTCGTGGCTCTGATTTCCATTGCGATCCTCTCTGCAACGGCATAGATCATAATCGAAGTAAATGATGGTATCCAAGATAGAATTCAAGACGGCGGGCGTTGTCGATGCGACCGAGTTGGACCCTGCTCTGTTCAATGTCGGACTGTACGGCGACGACCTGAGTCATTTGGAATGGTGTAAGATTCCGGGCCGGGGAACGCTGAAAGCGGGCGAGCAGGGAGTGACCATGCTCGCCGTCAACAAGGCGCACGAATTCATTTTCGTTTTTCGGGGAAGCAGCGTCGAGGTCATTCTCAACAATAAGGTCGGTTTGTTCCCGTCGTTCGCAATGTTGCCTGCGCGGATCGAGGCTCCGATAAAGGGGGTGCTTCTGGATCTGGACGGCACGTGTGTCAAAAGCGAAGCGTTCTGGATCGCGGTCATCCTCGAGACGGTCAACCGGATGCGGAACCGTTTGGGCATGCCGCCGGTCGCTGCGTTCGACCGCTCCGAACTGCCCCATATTTCGGGACGGACCGTGCCGGAGCACCTGCTTTACTGTATTCAGCATTACTGTTCCCGGGCTGCGCTCGGCGAATTGCAGGACTTGTATACGGATATTGCCGAGGAGTATATGCAGAAACTGAATGCCGGCGAGCTGGACATCGATGCGTTCGAGCCCGCCGAAGGGCTGAAGGAACTGCTGCTGATGCTGAAGGAGAACGGGGTCAAAATAGGCATCGTCACCTCGGGACTGTATTATAAGGCGTGGCCGGAGCTGAAGCAGGCTATGGACAAACTGGGGCTCGGCGAACCCACGGAGTTTTTCGACGCCGTGCTGACCTCGGGAACTCTGGCGAAGAAAGGCGGTGCGTGCGGAACGATGGGCAATGCCATCGCCAAGCCGTGGCCCAATATCTATTTCGAGGCGGCGCAGGTCATCGGTTTCACTATGGACGAGCGGGAACACTACGTGGGCGTCGGGGATTCCGGTTCGGATGCGGGTTCCCTGCGGCTGATGGGAACCCCATTTATCGGGGTCGCTCATGGAAATATCGAGCAGGGCGGAACCAAGTGCATGTGTACGGATTTTGCCGGATCGCTCGCCGAAGTGAAGGAATTACTCGAAAAACAACTGAAAAATTAGAATACCGTGAAAAGAGTTGCATTCAAAATGAAATTGAATCCGGGCTGCAAGGAGGAGTATATCCGCAGGCACAACGAAGCCTGGCCCGAATTGATGAAGAAGATAAAGGACAGCGGCGTGAGCGATTATTCGATATTCATCGACGACGAGACCGACACGCTCTTCGCTGTTCAGAAGGTGGCGGGAGAGAGCGGCTCGCAGGATATAGGCGATGAGGAGATCGTTCGGAAATGGTGGAAATATATGGCCGACATCATGGAGGTGAATCCGGACTGTTCGCCGGTTTCCATTCCGCTGGAGGAGGTTTTTTATCTAAAATGATCCGGCGATGAGCAAAACCAGAATACATGTGGTGTGTCAGACGCACTGGGACCGGGAGCACCGCAGCAATTTCCAGGAAACGCGGCTGCTTTTGGTCGAAATGATGGACCGTCTGATGGCGATGTTCGACAACGATCCGGACTTTCATACGTTCATCATCGACGGGCAGACGGTCGTGCTGGAAGATTATCTGGCCATCAAGCCTTATAACAGGGCGAAGATCGAGGCGCTGGTGCGCAGCGGGAAGTTGCAGATCGGCCCCTGGTACACTCTTCCCGACCATACGTCGGCCAATCCCGAGTCCCTGATCCGGAATTTGCTGCTCGGCAAACAGGTGAGCCTCGAATTTGGCAAGCGGATGGATATCGGGTATTCGATCTTTTCGTTCGGACAGATCGGGCAGCTGCCCCAGATTTATAAGAATTTCGGTATAGACGAACTGATATTCTACAAGGGAGCTCCGCTCAATGAACTGAAATTCAACGAGTATTACTGGGAGGCTCCGGACGGGTCCCGGGTTCTGGCGTCCCGGTTGGGCGATTGGTTCAGATGCAATTTCTTCGTCTATTTCACGGTGCCGGTGATCTTGGGCGGGGATATGAATAAATTCGGGGGCTGGAAGTGCCTGTTCAACGACAAGCGCAAGCTGACCCTCGGCTGCGACCCTGTGTTCGGATGGCAGCCCGCCGTCGAGCTGGAGCCCGATATCCGGATCAGGCGGGAGGAGATTCCCGGGGCGATAGACAATGTGCTGCACACGGTTCGCAACAGCCACAGCAAAAATGTGAAGATCGCCATGGAGGGCATTGACTTTTCGTGCCCCGTACCCGAGCTGACCTCGGCCATGAAGGTTGCAAACGAGGTTTGCGGCGACAAGGTAGAGCTCGTCCAGAGCGATCTGAGACAGTATTTCGACGACTTCAAGAAGGATGTCGATCTGTCTGCGCTGGAGGTGCTCAAGGGGGAGATGCGCTATGGCCCCATCGGCAAGATACACAGCGAAACCATCAGTTCCACGACGTTCCTGAAGCAGCTGGCCGCCAAGGCCGAAACGATGCTGCTGCACTACATCGAGCCTTATGCGACATTCATGCAGCAGTACGGCTATGCCTATCCGAAAGACATTCTGATGGAGGCATGGCGCAACATCATGAAGGTCGAGGCCCACGACTCCATTCACGGAGCGGGAACCAAGGAGATCGTGTCGAACTCCGTTTATATCATAAATCAGGCGATAGATATTGCGCAGGCCGTCGCCCGCCGCGGATTCGAGAACGTGATCCGGCAGATCGACACGACGGCCGTCGATGCGGACGAGATCCTGCTCACCGTCTTCAATCCGCTGCCGTATACCTACGACGGCGTGATCCGTCTGAAAATCAACCTGCCCCGTGAGGACTATGCCAAGACGCTCACCGTGAAGGATTTCGACGGAAATGTCGTGGACAGCTACATCTACGATCGAAGCGATGCCGTTTTAGGCGCCGTGAATCCGGAGAATCGGCCCAAGTCGATTTTCGTGCGGACATTTACCGCCGACCTCTTTGTAAAGGATATTCCCGCTTTGGGCTACAAGACCCTGAGGGTGGAGCGGAGCAAGAACCCGAATTCGGAGGAGAATCCTTTCGGGGAGCCTTATTTCCCGTACAAGCCGATCGTTTGCCGCGACGGGTCGCTCAATAACGGCAAATTGAAAGTCACGGTTAATCCGGATTGTACGCTCCGCATCGAGGACCTCGAAACGGGGGCATTGCTGGAGCGCACCCATATTTTGCGCGACAGCGGAGATGCCGGCAATGTCTGGGTCAACATCGAGCCGTCTTTCAACCAGATACACATTCCGTTGGCTTCGGCGGCCGAGCTGCGCATCCGGGAAAATTCCTCGATCCGGGGCTGCGTGGACGTTTGTTACAAACTGCGGCTCCCGATAGGGGTCGAGAAGGATAAGAAGCGGCGCAGTGCCAATTATCGGGATGTCGATATCGTTTCGACCCTGTCGCTTGAGCGGGGTTCCAAGACGCTGAAATTCAAAACGGTGGTCAACAACGTCGTCGAGGATCACAAACTCTCCGTCCTGTTCCCCACGGGCATCGCCGCGACCGAATCCCACAGCGACGGTTCCTTCGAGATCGTCGAGCGACCGATCGACTATACGACCGATCGCAACGGCTGTACCGGGGACGAGATTCTGTGCCACCCGATGCAGAAGTTCATCGACATTTCCGACGGGGAACGGGGTGTGGCCCTGATGAGCAGGGGCATTCACGAATACCGTACCGATGTGATCGACGGGAAATCCGTCGTGGAGCTGACCTTGCTGAGGTCCGTGACGCAGACGTTTCCCATTCACGGGGACGTGTTTATCGAGTTCGATGAGAATCCGGCCCAGTCCCAGGGGGAGCAGATTTTCGAATATGCCTTGAATTTCCATGCCGGAGATTATCTGGAGGGGGATGTCATAAAGACGGCCTATTGCTATACGGTTCCTCCCGCGGTATATCAGCACGCGCCCGGCACGCGCCGCGGCGGGCTGCCGCTGTCGCACTCGTTCATCGGGAAGTCGAACGATGCCGTGACCTTGCATGCGGTCAAAAAGGAGGAGTGCGGGGACGGCATCGTCATCCGGCTGTGCAATCCGTCCTCGAAGATGCAGCGGGAGCGGCTGACCCTGAACCATCGCTGCGACCGGGCCTGGCTGTGCCTTGCCGACGAGCGTGAATTGTCCGAGGTCGGCATGAAGGATAATGTCATCGAGCTGGACATCGAGCCTTACAAGATCGTGACGATAAAAGTCCGGCCGTGCTGAAAGAACCAAAACCCGAACGAACCATGAAGTCTCAAAAAACAACTTATTTATTGTTCATCTCCCTTGTTTCGGCAATGGGCGGATTGCTGTTCGGTTATGACTGGGTGGTCATAGGAGGCGCAAAGCCGTTTTATGAGCCGTTTTTCGACATTTGCAACTCTCCCGGCTTGCAGGGATGGGCTATGAGCAGCGCCCTGGTGGGCTGTCTCGCGGGAGCGCTGATCGCCGGTTTCTTCAGCGACCGTTACGGGCGCAAAAAGATGCTCGTCATATCCGCGGCTCTGTTTCTGGTTTCGGCGGTGGGCACGGGCGCTGCGAATACGTTCACGATGTTCATCCTGTACCGGATTCTCGGCGGATTTGCCATCGGCATCACCTCCAATCTTTCCCCCATGTATATCGCCGAAGTCTCCCCGGCCCGGCTTCGGGGGCGTTTCGTGTCGCTCAACCAGCTCACGATCGTGCTCGGCATCCTGGCGGCGCAGCTCGTGAACTGGCTTCTGGCCGAGCCGGTGGCTGCCGGAGCGACCGTCGCGGACATTCGTGAATCCTGGAACGGGCAGACGGGCTGGCGGATGATGTTCTGGGCGGAGAACATACCTGCCGGGCTCTTTTTCGTGATGGCCTTTCTGATTCCCGAAAGCCCGCGCTGGCTGGCGGTGAAAGGGATGAAGGAACAGGCGTTCGGCATCATGTCCCGGATCATGGGCGAAGATGAGGTCCGGGCGCAATACGAAGAGATGGAACAGGCGATTTCGGCCGACCGCAGCCGCTCTTCGGCGCAGGGCCTTGCCCAGATCCTGCATCCGTCGATGCGCCGTGTGCTGATGATCGGCATCGTGCTCGCCGTTTTCCAGCAGTGGTGCGGCATCAACGTGATATTCAACTATGCGCAGGAGATATTCTCATCGGCGGGATACAGCGTGTCCGATATTCTGATGAACATTGTCATTACCGGCGTGACCAATGTGGTGTTTACCTTTGTGGCGTTATTCCTGGTCGATAAATTGGGACGCCGGCCGCTGTTGCTGATCGGTTCCGGCGGATTGGCGCTGATCTACATTATGATGGCCGTCGTATACTGTTTCCAGATCACCGGTGTCGTATTGCTCGTGATCGTGGTGCTGGCCATCGCCTGCTATGCCATGTCCCTCGCTCCCGTGATGTGGGTCGTGGTGTCCGAGATATTTCCTAATGCGGTGCGCGGTGCGGCCATGTCGATAGCCACGTTTGCGCTGTGGACGGCCTGCTTTGTCCTGACCTACACGTTCCCGCTGCTGAACAGCGCGCTGGGCGCCGCCGGAACATTCGCCATATACGGGCTGATCTGTCTGGGAGGCTTCCTGTTCATAGGCCGCTATGTTCCCGAGACGAAGAACAAATCCTTGGAGGAGATCGAAAAAGAGTTGGTAAAATAGTAACTGTTGAGTATGAAAGTTAAAGTTTGGCAAGAGGATGTCGTCATCCCTACCTACGAGGTGGGGAAACCGGAAAAGAATCCGATGTTCCTCGAAAAGCGCGTTTATCAGGGCAGCAGCGGGGTCGTCTATCCCTATCCCGTCATCGAGAAGATCGAGGACGAGGCGGTGGATAAGACGTACAAGGCGCTGTGGCTTGAGAATGAATATGTGAAAATCATGATCCTTCCGGAGCTCGGCGGCCGGGTGCAGATGGCCTATGATAAAATCAAGGAGCGCCATTTCGTCTACTACAACCACGTCATCAAACCGGCTTTGGTCGGTTTGGCCGGACCTTGGATTTCGGGAGGCATCGAGTTCAACTGGCCGCAGCACCACCGCCCCAGCACCTATACTCCGGTCGATTGGGCCATCGAGGAGCTGAAAGACGGCGGCGCGACCGTATGGGTCAGCGAACGCGAGCGCATGTTCCACCAACGAGGCGCTGCGGGATTTACGCTTCGCCCCGGGAAAGCCTACCTGGAGATTCAGGGCCGGGTGTATAACCCGACGCCTGTTCCTCAAACGTTCCTTTGGTGGGCCAACCCGGCTGTGGCCGTCAATGACGATTACCAGAGCGTTTTTCCGTCGGATGTCAATGCGGTGTTCGACCACGGAAAAAGAGACGTGTCGAGTTTCCCGATAGCCACCGGAGTCTATTATAAGATGGACTATTCTCCGGGAACGGACATTTCGCGGTATAAGAATATCCCGGTGCCGACCTCCTATATGGCGATCCAGTCGAAATACGACTTCGTGGGCGGTTATGAAAACGATACCCGTGCCGGGCTGCTGCACGTCGCCAACCACAATATTTCTCCCGGCAAGAAACAGTGGACGTGGGGCTGCGGGGATTTCGGCGTCGCGTGGGATCGGAATCTGACGGATGCCGATGGTCCGTATATTGAACTGATGACGGGTGTTTACACCGACAATCAACCCGATTTTACCTGGTTGCAGCCCTATGAGGAGAAGCGTTTTACGCAGTACTTCATGCCGTATCGGGAACTCGGCGTCGTTAAGAATGCCAACGAGGATCTGCTGCTCAACCTCGAAGCCGGGCATGGCAAGGCGGTCATAAAGGTGTTTGCGACATCCGGACAGAAGGGGGTGAATATCGTCCTGAAAGATGGCGCGAAGGTCTATTACGACGAAGTGAAGGATCTTTCCGTGGAGGATGTCTTTGTCCGGGAGGTCGATGTCGAGGGAGCCGCGATCGAGGATCTCGAAATCGCCCTTTATAAAGAGGGCCGCCGGGTATTGGATTGGAAGCACGAACCGGTAAGCGGCGACATTCCCGATCCTGCGACCGCTGCGAAGGCCCCTGAGGATATCGCTACCTGCGAAGAGCTGTTTATGACAGGTCTTCATATCGAACAGTATCGCCACGCCACCTATAATCCGACGGATTATTATTTGGAGGCGCTAAAGCGTGATCCTATGGACATTCGCAACAATAATGCAATGGGTTTGTGGCTGTTGCGCAGAGGCCGGTTCGCAGAGGGCGAGACCTATTTGCGGACGGCTGTCAAGCGTCAGCTGGAGCGCAATCCGAATCCTTATGACGGCGAACCCCTGTACAACCTGGGGCTGGCTCTGAAATTCCAGGGCAGGCTGGACGAAGCGTACAAAAGTTTCTATAAGGCATGCTGGAACTCCGCATGGCAGGACAGCGGTTATTTTTCGCTGGCACAAATATCCTGTATCAAAGGCAATTTCAGGGATGCGCTCGACGAAATTGACAAGTCGCTTAACAGAAATGGTTCGAACATGCTGGGCCTTCACCTGAAAGCGGCCATTTTGCGCAAGTTGGGCAGAACGGACGAGGCCGCTGAAGTCATCGGGGCGGCTTTGGCCGACGAGAAGTTTAATTTCGGGGCTCTGTACGAAAAATACCTGAACTCGGGTGACGCCGCCGATAAACAGGCATTTATCGGGATTATGCGGCTGGATTCACACAATTACTGTGAATTGGCCCTCGATTATCTGAATGCCGGAATGAACCGGGAGTGTATCGACGTGCTTAAAACGGCAACGGAGGTCTGTGAGCAAATCTCCCCTATGGTCTATTATTACATGGGGTATGCGGGCGACGCGGGCGCTTTTGAGAAAGGAGCCGCTGCGAATCCCGAATATTGTTTCCCCAACCGTTTGGAGGCGATTCTCGCTTTGCAAAAAGCCGTTGAGGTCAACCCGCAGGATGCCAAGGCGTATTATTACCTCGGAAACCTCTGGTATGACAAGCGTCAGCACGACATGGCCATCGCATGCTGGGAGCATTCGGTGCGTATCGACAAGACGTTCCCGACGGCCCTGCGCAATCTGGCGCTGGGATATTTCAATAAGCTGGGGCGGACGGAGCAGGCGTTGCGGTTGTTGGAGCAGGCATTTGCCGCCGATACGACGGATACGCGCATCTTGATGGAGCTCGACCAGCTCTACAAGCGGTTGCAGAAGCCGCATGGCGAGCGCAAGGCTTTCCTGGACAAGTATTTCGACCAGGTCGGCATGCGTGATGACCTGTATCTCGAATACGTGACGCTGCTCAATCAGCTCGGAGAGTACCGGAGGGCCGAAGATATGATAGGCCGGCGGAAATTCCATCCCTGGGAGGGCGGCGAAGGCAAAGTGCCGGCGCAGTATCAATACGCCCGAGTGGAGCTGGCCAAGCTGGCGCTCGCCGACAAGCGCTTCGACGAAGCCATCGGTCTTTTGAAAGAGTGTTATGATTATCCCCACAATCTTGGCGAGGGAAAATTGCGCGGCGCTCAGGAAAACGATTTCAATTATTGGATGGGATGCGCGTTCGAGGGCAAGGGCATGGCGGATGAGGCGAAGCGCTGCTTCTCGCTTGCAAGTGAGGGTCTTAGCGAACCCTGCGACGCCATGTATTACAACGATCAGAAGCCGGACAAAATTTTCTATCAGGGTTTGGCGTGGCTGAAACTCGGCGATAAGGAGGAGGCCGGACGCCGTTTCAACCGCCTGATCGAATATGGCAAAGCGAATCTGGACAACAATGTCAAGATCGACTATTTTGCGGTTTCGTTACCCGATCTGCTAATCTGGGAGGACGATCTGAACAGGCGGAATAAGGTACATTGCCACTACATGATGGGATTGGGATATTTGGGACTCGGCGATAGCGAAAATGCCGAAAAGCATCTCAAGGCCGCACAGGCTTTGGACATCAACCATCAGGGCGTGCAGTGTCATATGGCTATGTTATCGTAGAAATCGTCGGATCGGATCGAAGGCCGGAACACAAGAGTGTTCCGGCCTTCGGCGGTTCCGGAATCACCGTTCCGGGGGTATCCGGAAGATCTTTCCTTCGGCGAAGGTCGTCCACAGCGAACCGTCGGGGGCGGCAGCGATGAAGTTTGCCGCCGATTGGCAGCATTTCACGCACCAGAGCAATGTCCCGTCCTCGCGTACGGCGGCGATGCGGCCCGAACGGTCGGCCAGGTAGGCGACATCGTCGCTCACGGTTACGGGGCATGCCGTATAGTCGTAACCGAACCCCACCGGGGTAATCCACTCCTCGCGGAAAGTGTCCTGCGTAGTGTCGATAGCCAGCAGTTCGCCGTCCATCGTCTTGACGTAGAAGCGATTGCCGTCGGCGCTCAGCCCCGATGATTCACGGGCCTTGTAATCGCGGCAGCGCCATACGACACGGCCCGAGGCGAGATCGAGACACGTGACGGCCCGATCGGGTGCGTCGATGAACACACGGCCCCGGGCGATTCGGGGAACGATGTTGCCCGGCGCCAGAAATAAACTCTTCGATCCGTTGCTCCACGTCCAGCGAAGCGCGCCCGTCGAGGCGTCGAGGCAGTAGAGACGGCCGTTCCAGGCGCCGAATACCAGACAGCCGCCGGCCAGTGCCGGCTGCCCCTGCGATTGTCCGCGTCCGTAGTCGTAACGCCACAGGATGCGTCCGTCGTGCACGGCGATTTTTGCCATCGTGCCGTTGCCGAGGCCGATATAGAGGGCTGCATTGCGTCCGTGGCCCGCAACGAGACCTTGCCCGACGATCGGCGTCGGGGTGTCGATCCGCCACCGTTCGCGGCCCGTGCGGGCGTCGAAAGCACACAGTCCGCGGGTCGTCGTCCCGGCGATGACGACGCCTTCGGCCGCAAGGGGCGTGGTGTACAGCGCGCCTCCGAGCCGCTGTTGCCACACTTCGCGGCCCCGCCGGGGATCGTAGGCCCGCAGCACGCCCTGTGTCGTTCCGTAATAGATCATCCCGCCGTGGAATGCGATCCCGGTGTAAATCGTCGCGCTGTCCTGCAACACCAACTGTGCATGGTCCGCGTAGTCGGGAGTTTCGGGCGCCGGGTCGGAGGCGATGGCCGAGACCTGCGGGTCATCGTGCATGCCGATCGCAAAGCAGACGCGCGGCGCGGCTCCCAACACCTTCTCGCTCACACGAACCGAATCGTCCCGGAAATCGAGCAGCGTGTATCCCGCCGCACCCTGCTTCCCTCCCGCCAGAGCGCGGCCCTGAATTCCCGCCACGGAATCGAAATTGAAGAGCGACGGGGCCCGGTGATAATGGCCGAACAGCGTGAGGGGAATGCCCAGCCGGCGGAGTGTCGCCGTGACCTCGGAGCGGTTGGTGAGATCTCCGTTGAGCGGGTAGTGGCAGAGGCTCACGATGCGCTCGCCGGGGCGCGCCTTGGCGGCTTCCTCAGCTAACCATGCGAGGTCCTCGGTGCGTACGGCGCCCAAGGCCATCTTCATGAACGGCCCCGAGGCATAGCCCAGAAAGAGGTAGCCTCCGGCGCGGAAAGCGACGCGTCCGTCGTGGCCGAAGATTCGGGCGAACGTCGTGCAGGCGCTTTCGGACCACGTGGTTTCATGGTTGCCCGGAACGGCGCACCACGGTTTCCGCAGCCGGGAGATCAGTGCGTGGACGTGTTCCAGCTCGGCGTCGCTGCCCAGATTGGTGAGGTCGCCGCCGAAAAGAACGATGTCGCACGGCGAGGCGTTGATTTCGTCGATGGCGATGCGCAGCAGCGAGTCCTGCGCGTTGCCGGGCGTCACGTGAATGTCCGTGAGGAAAGCGACGCGGAGCGTGTCGCAGGGCGCGGATACGGCCGTGACAGTCGTTACGGACAGCAGAAGCCACCACAAGCCGAGGCCTCGCAGGATGCCGGAGTGTTTCATGGGTTTTGCGTAGTTATGCTATTGTCATGCGATTCGGTGGCGCAGCTTCCGTCGGATTTTGTTTTGGATGCCTTATTGTCCGGAATCCGTATGAACAGCGGAGTTTTCTCTTTTCTGAGGTTAAAAAAATCCCTCCCGGGTTGTCCGGAGGGATTTTTTGTCGTAGTGCGTTGTCTCCTACTTGGCGTAGGCTACGGCGCGCGTTTCGCGGATGACGGTGATCTTCACCTGACCCGGGTACGTCATTTCGTCCTGGATCTTCTTGGCGATGTCGTGCGACAGTCCCTCCGACTCCTGGTCCGAGAGCTTGTCGGCTCCGACGATCACACGCAGTTCGCGCCCGGCCTGAATGGCGTAGGTCTTCACCACGCCGGGATACGACAGGGCGATGTCCTCCATCTCTTTCAGACGCTTGATGTAGCTCTCGACCACCTCGCGGCGTGCGCCGGGGCGTGCGCCCGAAATGGCGTCGCAGACTTGGATGATCGGGGCGATGAGCGAAGTCATCTCCACCTCGTCGTGGTGGGCGCCGATGGCGTTGCAGACCTCGGGTTTCTCCTTGAACTTCTCGGCGAGCTTCATGCCGATGATTGCGTGCGGCAGTTCCGGTTCGTCGTCGGGCACCTTGCCGATGTCGTGCAGCAGTCCCGCACGGCGGGCGATCTTGGGGTTGAGGCCCAGCTCGGCGGCCATGATGCCTGCGAGGTTCGCCGTCTCCCGGGCGTGTTGCAGAAGGTTCTGGCCGTAGGAGGAGCGGTATTTCATCTTTCCGATCATGCGGATCAGTTCGGGGTGCAGGCCGTGGATGCCCAAGTCGATCGCCGTGCGTTTGCCGACCTCGACGATCTCCTCCTCGATCTGTTTCTGGACCTTCGACACCACCTCCTCGATGCGTGCGGGATGGATGCGGCCGTCGGTCACGAGCTGGTGCAGGGCCAGCCGGGCGATTTCGCGGCGCACGGGATCGAAGCCCGAGAGGATGATCGCCTCGGGGGTGTCGTCCACGATGATCTCGATGCCCGTGGCGGCCTCGAGGGCGCGGATGTTGCGGCCTTCGCGGCCGATGATGCGGCCCTTGACTTCGTCGCTCTCGATGTTGAAGACCGTCACGGCGTTCTCGATGGCCGTCTCCGTGGCTACGCGCTGGATCGACG